>Ga0208205_100038_pt1 | contig 21211 bp, 18 predicted proteins | sample DeeseametaMP1494_FD_184185 | JGI IMG/M metagenome (GOLD analysis project Ga0208205, IMG submission 184185) | Marine microbial communities from the Deep Pacific Ocean - MP1494 (SPAdes) | ecosystem: Environmental > Aquatic > Marine > Oceanic | place: South of Fiji, South Pacific Ocean | collected... | reverse complement strand
CTCATAACCCAGTGGTAATACTAGTGTAGTTATATGCTTTATACCAATTGTAGGTGTATAGTCATGTGATTTTAAAATATTGACTTCCTTTTTCGGATCAATACCGGACAGCAGAATGTCAGGTCCGGCGTTGCGCCAATCGGTGTAATGATCTCTTAATACAAGCTCTTTTGTAGTGATATCACGATGGGGGTCCACATTCACAATGCGGACCGTATCCACATCCGGCAACGTTGTCGCCATGATGGTGCTGTCCACCGGTGACCACTGGGCAGCCCAAACAGCATCACCCACATCAGAAACTTGTTTACTTGCACCGGTGGAAAGATTTACCGTATGAATATTTGGGGTGGAACTTGCATGGGACGTATAGGACACAAAATCGCCACCGGGATGCCATACAGGATCATAATCGGCAGCGGGATCGTCCGTTACCCGGCGGACATCACCGCTGGTAAGCTCTAGAATAAACAGATCCAGGTTGGCTTCCTGATCAGCCATGGCAAAAACTATGGAATTGCCGTCAGGAGCATAATGGGGAGTCAGAATCTGGGTATCGTATACATAATTAGTGATCTGTTTTTTATCGGATCCGTCTGTGCTCATGGTATACAGGTTAGCCACACTGTTCTCATGGGCCACATATACGATTCGTTGACCGTCCGGTGACCAATCCGGATAAGTTGCTCGTTCAGATTGGGTGAGCCATTCAGACGATTTTTCATCAAGATCATAGACCTTGATATCATTAATCATTGCTTGATGCTCCCCAAAATGGTATTTAGCGTACACCAGCTTGCGGCCATCATAGGACCAGTTCATATACTTGTGAAAAGAGCCAAAATCCACTTCTTCCTTATCCCAGATAATGATGGGTTTGGGTTTTTTCTTCTTTTTATCGTCTTTTTTATCCTTACCTAACAACTTTGCAAAAAAACTTAGTTCTTTTTTTTCTACTTTTTCTTTTGCTTCCTCCTCTAATTTTTTTTCTTCCTTTTCTTTCGCTTTTTTACGCTTTTCATGTTGCTTTTTCTCCTTAGTCGTATCCCGTTGAAAAACATACAACGATAGATCGCCCTGCCTGTCATCATCCAGCCCGGTTATGGCTATCTGGGAACTATCCCTGTAAAAAGTAAACCCGAGAAGTTTTTCAATAGGCAGCGTTACCACTTTACCAATTTCTTCAATGGCTTCTTTTTGGGCGCGGTAGCCGTAATAATAAGTATTCATGTGCCGGCGCCAGTCTTCGTTGAACTGCTCCACTGTAATACCGGTGTGCTTTTTGAACGCACCATCAAACATGAATAAACCCATTTCATTGCGTTCTGACAAAGTATTTACAATCGTTGAATCACCAAAACGGTTGGACCAATACAACAGTTTTGAGTACCCATCATGATGAGGATCCATTTTGTCCATCTTATTTTTTAAAACATGGAATTTATGGCTGATGTCCGCTCGGTATGGACGCCAATGTTCTGTTTCATATTCAGCAAGACCTTCCACTACCCAACCGGGGATTTGAGACAGGAAAATTGACCATGGTTCCGGCAGCCAGGTTTTAACTCTGTGAAAAAAGACAATATGCTGCAGTTCATGAGCTAAAACTTGGTAAAGCCATTTTTCATCCTCCAGCCAGATTGCAGCATCGTTCTGGTCTACCCATATAAATGTATTATACGTCCACTGGGCAAAGCCATTCATAATCTCATCTTCTGTAGTGAAAATGATATCAATTGTGGGGATATCTTCTAGATCCATCTGTTTTAATAAAATTGGTCGGACCTGTTCAGCAATGGAGGCGCCTTCTTTAGCAATTTTTTCTATACCCTGGTGATAATGAACACGGTAGTGTTCTGTTTCAATGGTACTCCAGTCTAATTCCCCGTGGGTGCGACCGGTCCAATACCACGTTTGGCTAAAGCCCTCAGTAAGTAGTAATAAAAATATAACAGTTTTAATTATCATTATTTCCCATTAATAGATATGTTTATCGCGGCACCAAGGTTTTCATCATCTGTAGCAAAAACCATTTTATTCCCAGCAATAGTAAGTGCTTCAACTTTATTTCGTTGAAAAACAAATTGTTTTGGAAATGAATCAGCAATTAAAAATTTCATTTTATTATTTTGTTTTTGAAACTTACCAATTTTATATATCCCAGATTTGTATGGCCCATTATCCCCAGGATCAGATGTTGCTGCGGCCCACAATATACCATCACTATCCAAGTCCATATCTGACATATTTCTTTTGTCCAAGATTGGCCACGGAACATTAACAAATATACTGTCCTCTTTCTGAATAGTAACTACTTCGGCAAATAGGTCAATAGTACCCCAAAATAATATGGACGGTTCTTTAACCGAACCACGGTGTGCCCAAGCAATATACCAACTATCACCAGCAAACCATAATACAAGACTTTCTAAATTTAAAGGGGGCCCACTTCCAGGAATTCTAAACTCCTTAATCAAATTTAATCTATTCGTTATAAGATCAAGTTCTAGCCAATAACAAAATCCCCAACTGCCCATGGCTATATATTGATTTTGCATACCAGAAATATTTGTTAATGCTTCCAAATCTATTGGCAGGTCTTTCACAGGCCAACCAAGCCCGCTATAAAGAGAATTAGCTGATAGATTAACTAAACCAGCTCTAAGTTGACCTTTCATTTTATTATCATGCACAACAAGGTAGGTATCTTCGTTCGTTGTAGTAGCTATTCCACTGATTGATAATTCCCTTTTAGAGCTTATAAACACCCAGCGTTCATCAATTGGTAATTGGTTTGATTGACATCCAACTATAATGAACAGTATTAATACCTTTATTTGAGAAAAATTTAACTTATTCATGATATTTTAATGGCTAGTTAGAAATCTAACTCCATATATTTCTTTTTCTAATACTTGAAAACTGTTTTATATATACAATTATTACCATTCAAAGGGCCCCTCAACTAATCGCCATAAATACCAGGAAGCAAGAGTACGATATGGTCTCCATGCTTCAGCTATTTCCATCATTTTTTTAGTGCTAGGAAGTACGTCAAACTGGAAAAATAATTGAAACCCTTTTTGAATGCCAAGGTCCGTTACGGGAAATACATCTGGCCTGTTCAATGTGAACATGAGGAACATTTTTGCTGTCCAAGGGCCAACGCCTTTTATTGTCGTTAAGCATTCAATAACTTCATTATCACCTATAGTGTCAATATCCTTTGGGATCGCTCCAGTGTAAAATGCATTAGCAATATTATGTATATAGGAAGCTTTCTGATTTGATAAACCAGCAGATCGCAATTCTTCATGTGATCTTTCCTTGACCATGATTGGAGTGAAATGTTTATTTTGTGGAAATAGGTTTTTGAATCGCTTGTAAATCGTTGCAGCTGCTTTACCACTTAACTGTTGATATACAATAGCGCGAACCAATGCTTCAAAATAATTCGAATCCTTTTTGAATTCAGGTTTTTCAAACTCAACGATAAGGCGACCCATTTTCTCATCCACTTTTTTCAGGTGTTTCAATCCTTTATCAATATTCATCTGCCACACACATAAATCTGTAACTGGCTTTCAGGGCCTAATGGTGTTTTATCATAATCTCCGTACTTTTCCTTGATAACAAACCCTGCCTCAGTCAATAATCTGTCCATTGTATCCGGAAAAATCATGTGCATATCAAATCGGTATTCATCCATTTCATTTTCCCCGGAAGTATTAAAATACCAGTGAATATGGTTTATTTGTGTATAGGAATCATAATGGTTGGTTTCATTAACAATACAATGTTCACCAGAGGGCCAATCAAATTCCATTACATAATATTTCTGTTTGGCTCGATAAAGAAAAATAGGGTGGGGCACAAATGCATCTATCAGAAATAGTCCATCATCTGGCAAATGACTATAAACACAAGAAAAAAACGATGCTACATCTTCATTATTCAATAAATGAAATATGGAATTGAAGCCAATAAAAATGAATTGAAATTGCTGATCAAGGTCAACGTTTCGCATATCGCCTTCCAATACTTGAGCTAAATCCCTGAATTTTACCAGCTTTTTACGTGCAAATTTGACGAAAGCAGAACTTAATTCAATTCCTGTATAATTAATTCCTTGTTCAATAATAGGTAAAGCTAGTCGACCCGTACCGGCAGCCATTTCCAATACGGGACCACCAAGTTCAGCAGCAGCATCGGCAATAAATTCTATATCATTGGTTTTCCACCAATGTGCCGCTTCGTACAGCTCAGGATCTGAGTAGATATCTTTTATCAAATAGGTCTAATTAAGGACGACCAATTCCTTAGTGGTCTTATTGAGGATCTCACACCCATTATCCTTAATAATTACATCATCCTCAATACGTACACCACCCCAACCAGCCAAATAAATCCCTGGTTCTATAGTTACAACATTATTCACTTCCAAGAATTGGGTGCTTAGGTGGCTCAGGCGTGGTTCGGTGTGAATTTCAAGCCCAAGTCCGTGGCCAGTACCATGATTGTAATATTCACCATAGCCCCTTTTTGTAATGTATTCCCTAGTGATAGTATCCATGTCCTTACAGGATACACCTGCCTGGGCAGCATCACAGCCAGCCTGCTGCGAACCTTTGACAATATCATAGATTTCAATATGTTTTTCTGTTGCTTCCCCAACTACAGGAGTACGAGTCATATCGGCATGATAACCGGCATACTTAGCTGCAGCATCAATTACGATAAAATCACCCTTTTCAAATGGTCTATCGCTTGGTACAGCATGGGGCAGTGCACCATTTGAACCACCTGCAACTATGGGAGAATATGCCTCACCATCACTCTCCTGTCGGTAACGTAGAACCATTTGATTAGCTACTTCCTTTTCGGTTGTACCGGGTTTAAGCATCGGCAATATCTCGGCATAAATCGCATCCGTGATCTCGACTGCTGTACGAATTGCATCCAGTTCTGACTCATCTTTCACCGCCTGTAGATTCTCCATAAGCATAGATGTTGATTTCCAGTTTACCTTTGGAAAGGTATCAGTCATAGCACGATATTGACTCACACTAGTATGGTCACCCTCAAAGGCTAGATTTAATCCGTTTTGAATCAGATTGTTCTTTGCTACAATAGAAATATGCGGACCAAAATCGATGAATCTCTCCATGTTCTGCACTTGTTCGCCGGACTGTACGTCGTAGCGTCCGTCCGAAATGAAATAAGAATCATCCTGTGTGATCAGACATGAAGCTGCGGAACCAGTGAAACCACAAATATATCGTATGCTCGTAAGGTTGGTTATGAAAATTCCATCAAGTCCTTGAGCAGACAAAACTGTACGCAATTTATACAACCTGGAAGAAAATACTTGATTACTCATTTTAGAAATAAACGAGAATTATTTTTCTGCTTTTAACAATTCCGTAATAGCAACTCGCTCCGCTTCGATCTTCTCAGCATCAGCACCTTTTGTAACAAGGATATCCAACACATCCAAGGCTTGGTGATACAGGTTCTGATTTTTTAGTACGTTGACCATTGTAAAAGTGGCGATCCGAGGACTGATGGCTAGTTGGGGGCCATCCTGCTTTTTTGCACGGCGTGTTTTAGTTTTTTTACCAGATCTCTTTTTTGAAGTCTTTTTCCTCTGAATCACCTTTTTAGGTGTTTCCTGCTTACCAAGTATTGATAATATAGATTTCGCTTCTCTGTTTTCCGGATCAAGATCGAGAACTTTGTTCCAGCTTTTTTGCAGTGTTGATTCCGCCCGACCTAGTGACTGCTGTACTATGGCTAACTGAAAAGCTGCCTGCAAATGATCAGTGCCAGATTGCACTACCTTTTTCAACAATTTTTCTGACTCGCGTTCATTGCCTATTTCTAATTCTATCATAGCAAGTATAAACCGTCCATCAACATGGTCGGGGTGGTAACCGAGACCGATCTCGCAGACTTTACGGGCCCTGATCAAATCCCTATTTTGAAGATACATATCAGCCAATATTGGAAATAGAACAGTATCAAAATTATCCGCAAAATATACTTCTAGCTCAGCTTGATTGTTCAAATTCATAATGTTTATCGCCGGTTAGTTTGCACCCAATCGGTAATGTAGTCTACCGTTTTCTGCACGGGGGTTCCAGGACCAAATAGTTCCCCTACGCCAAGTTTAGTTAAGACTTCCTTATCTTTAACTGCTATAATGCCACCACCAGTTAGTAATACATCATCGAGGCCATTTTGATCCATTAATTCTACCACCTTTGGGAAAACGGTCATATGCGCTCCCGATAGTATTGATAACGCAATCACGTCAGCATCCTCCTGCAAAGCAGCTGAGACAATCATTTCCGGTGTCTGGCGTAATCCCAGATAAATTACTTCCATCCCTGCATCTCTGTAAGCGGCGGCCAAAACTTTGATACCACGATCATGGCCATCCAATCCAGGCTTTGCCATTACAATACGAATATTTCTTCCCATAATTTTTGATAACTGAGGGAAATTACAACCACACGTGCATGGATTACAGCAGATTATCAGGCATGACTATCCAGCACAAATGTCACGGGACCACTATTGACAAGGCTGACATCCATCTCCGCACCAAATTCACCTGTTTCCACATGTATGCCCCTAGTTCTAACTGCATCAATAAACCCATTATATAACAGTTTTCCTTTGTCCGGATCAGCGGCTTTCGTAAAACTCGGACGACGGCCCTTACGCCAATCACCGCAGAGCGTAAATTGACTAATTACTAGAACAGACCCCTTCACCTCCTGAAGTGAAATATTCATCTTACCATTATTGTCATTAAATATCCGTAAGCCAAGAATTTTATCGGCCAGGAAATTAATATCCTCTTCTTCATCATTGCGGTGCACACCCAGTAGAATCACTAAGCCATTATCAATATCCCCGGCAACACGATCACCGATTTTGACTTTACCAGTAGTAACGCGTTGTAAAACAGCAATCATCTTGCATTAGTTATTCTACCCATACATTACTTTTTCCATAGACATCACGTAGTTTAGTCAGGAATTCCCGACTGGATGAAACCTGTATATTATGTGACAAGATCCGTTTTTTACGACTATTCTCATCATTGTAGTGAAACATCAAATTACTTGCACCAGGGTATTGTTTTGATAAAGTATACAGATCTTCAATATTTTGCGGCATCATCTTTTCTAGTTCTAGTCGCAAATTGACACTTTTGGCATAATAATCTCTTACCTTTTCCAGGGGAACTATTTCATCAGCGACCAACTTAAAATCACTAAAGTCTGTATTATCCGTTGGTTTTCCGCTGACAAAAACTATATTATCCTCAAACAATAATTCCTTGTACTTAGCGAATGTATTGCTAAATACCAATATTTCAGCATGGCCCCCTAAACATTCTAGCGTAAAAAATGCCATTTGCTTATTCTTACGATCAAAATGTATCCTATAATTTTGGATCGCACCGCCGATGCGCACGACATCAAGATTTCTATCCTGGATTGATTCTGAAAAATCATGGTTGCTGAAATCCTCTAAATCGTCGGCATACTCCAATAAAGGATGGCCTGTCAAATATAGACCCAAAACCTCTTTTTCATTTGCCAGCGCTTCCCCATCAGACCAGGGACGTACTTCCTGTAAATTAGGTACCATGGACACTCCTGAACCGCTTGCAGAATCACCAAATAAATCAACCTGGTTTTTATCGCGTACAGACTGAATATTTTGACCATAGCGTATGGCAATGTCTATGGTAGAAACTTTTTCGGCCCTGGATCCTTCTAGATGATCCATGGCGCCGGACATAATTAAGCTTTCCAGAACTCTTTTATTCACTGCACGCAGGTCCACCCTACTGGTAAAATCAAAAAGTGAGTTAAACGGTACATCCTTTTCTCGGGCAGCGATTATAATCTCCAATGCTTTCGCACCTACATTTTTTATCGCATTCATGCCAAAAGAAATGGAGGTATCATCAATAGGCTGAAAATTAATGTTAGATACATTAATATCTGGAGGTGATACATCTATTTTTAGTTTTCGACATTCGTTAATTAAAATAACAACCCGATCAATGTTAGTCATCTCGCTGGTCAAGTTTGCAGCCATAAACTCAACGGGATAGTAGGCTTTAAGCCATGCCGTTTGATAGGCTATATATGCATAAGCAGTAGAATGGCTTTTATTAAATCCGTACTGCGCAAATTTCTCAATCAAACTATAAATGTCAGTAGCCTGTTTTTTGGTCATCCCATTGTTTGACGCACCATCGATAAACTTGACCTTTAGGGTCTCCATGAGTTCAGTATTTTTCTTACCAATTGCCCTCCGTAAAATATCCGCTTGGGCCATAGTGAAATTTGCGATTTCATTGGCAATTTGCATGACCTGTTCCTGGTAAACAATGATCCCATAAGTTTCACCCAGGATTGATTTTAGAGCCGGGGAAAGATATTCTATCTTTTTCTTGCCCAATCTGCGGTTGATAAACTTATCTATATTCTGCATTGGTCCTGGACGATACAGCGCATTCATAGCTATTAAATCTTCAAATTTTACGGGCTTGAGCTTTTTTAAGAATTCGCGCATGCCTGATGATTCAAACTGAAACACACCTATTGTTAGCCCCTCGGCAAATAATTCATATACCTTAGCATCATCTATGGGAATCCGCTCAATTTCGATGATTACATCCTTCTGCTGCAGTAAGTTGATTGTATGATCAATAACTGTAAGGTTGCGTAATCCAAGAAAATCCATTTTTAGTAGTCCAAGATTCTCCAGACTTTTCATATCATATTGGCTGGTAATATCTCCTTGGGATGATTTATAAAGCGGCATGTAATCCGTTAAATCGCCAGGTGTTATGACTACACCAGCAGCATGGATGGAGGCATGACGATTCATCCCTTCCAATACCTTAGAATAATCTACCAATTCTTTGTACTCTCCATTTGCCATTGTTTGCAAATCAGGGCTTTTATTTAAAGCAGCCTCTAGCGTAATATTTAGTTCGTTAGGAATTGCCTTCGCTACGCGGTCCACATCACCAAATGAATAACCCATGACACGTCCTACATCTCGCACAACCTGTCGTGCTTTCAACTTTCCAAAGGTGATGATTTGCGTTACCGAATTCTCCCCATACTGTTTCTTGATATAATCAATTACTTCCCCACGCCGTTCTATGCAAAAATCAATATCAATATCCGGCATACTGACGCGATCGGGGTTCAAAAATCTTTCAAACAATAAATTGTGTTTCATGGGATCTATATCCGTGATACCCAATGCATAAGAAACAACACTGCCCGCTGCAGAACCCCGACCAGGACCGACAGGAATATTGTTATCCCGCGCATATTTAACGAAATCCTGTGTAATTAAAAAATATCCGGAAAAACCCATTGTCTTGATCACATCCAGCTCATGATCCACACGCTCTTTTATATCTGGTGTAATATCACCATATCTTTCAACAATACCTTTATTACAAATTGAGCGTAAATATTCATCTGTATCTGGCATGTCCCCATCAGCGGGCAAAGGGAACTTAGGCAAATGGTATAATCCAGTTGGGATTGACAGATCTATGCTATCTGCAATAGACCGTGTATTTTCAATCGCATTGGGAACATCCTTAAAAAGTTTGTACATATCATCTTGGGATTTGAAATAGAATTCCGGTGTCGCATAGCGTAATCTGTTTGGATCATCTCTTTCCTTACCAGTGCCGAGACAAAGGAGGATATCATGCGCTTCCCAATGCTCATGTTTCGCATAATGAGCATCATTCGTAGCAACCAATGGAAGATCCAATTCGTTGGCAAGTTTTTTCATGTTTTCAATATTGACTTGCTCCTGGTCAATACCGTGGTTCTGCACTTCTAAAAAATATCTGTCAGGAAAAATTTCAGCATACTCTAGTGCCGTTTCCTTGGCTCCAACCCAATCATTATTAACCAATTTTTCTGGCACTTCACCCTTCAAACACGCTGACATACATATCAGGCCATCGCTGAATTCGCGGAGGATATCCTTATCAATACGGGGGCGATAATAAAAGCCTTCTAAATAGCCCACTGTGATTAATTTCATCAGATTCTTATAACCCGTGTAATTTTGTGCCAGTAATATTAAATGATTGTTGCCCCAGCCGCCTTCAGCGCGAGGTTTTTTATCAAAACGGTTATTTACGGCAACATAGACCTCGCTACCGACAATAGGTTTAATGCCGGTTTTATTGGCATTATTGTAGAAACTTACTGCACTAAACATATTACCATGCTCAGTCAGGGCAACTGCATCCATTTGCAAGTCATCAATGGTATTGACTAAGGTCTGGACCGTTTGCGCACCATCAAGTAAGCTATAGTCAGAATGATTGTGAAGGTGGACAAATTCAGCTGGCATAATGATCAACTAAAATGGCAGTTAGTCCAACTATGGTGCTGAACTTTAACAATTTTGCGCTCTGCCTGGCCGTAGATATAGATGGTGATTTCACGAATAAAACTACGATCATAGTTAAAGGAATCTCAACTCCAATTACCAATAAAATAAGATAAATTTTTCCATAAATATGGAAAAAATAGGGGAGCAATGCTGCCAATCCAATTATAACAGCGTTAATTACGGCAACAGTAATTGCCTTGTTTTTGCCTATAACAAGCGGTAATGTTTTTAAACCAGCAGAATTATCTCCTTCTACATCAGCAATATCCTTTATCAATTCACGAACAAACGTTAATCCGAAAGCAAGTATTGCCGGTATAACCATGGGGCCAATCTTATTAAATGCTAAACCGCAAAAAACGAATGTCAACCCCAGGATCATTGCGACAGCGACGTTACCTAATAGCGGTGTTCCTTTTAAACGTAGGCTATAGATAATCATCAATGGCATAGCGATACCAACAGCCGTTAGCATTGCATAAAACGGCAACTGAAATGCAGTTATAGAACCTATTGCAAATAATATTACCGCAAAACTCAGTGCTTGAGAACTAGTGATCATTCCACGGATCAATGGTCTATTTGGTCGATTTATTAAATCAATTTCATAATCACAATAATCATTAAACGCATTTGCGGCGCCATTATAGGCAATGACGACTATAACAGCGCAGGTTAGTATATAGTCTTGTTCATAAACACCCAAAATAAATGCGCTTACTAATACGGCAGATGCAGCTACTGCAATGTTTAAAGGACGAAGTAACTTGATAAAACCTAAAATCAAATTCAATTTACTGTAACCTTCAAAACTCTAGGATCACCGTTTCGATCCGGAATAAGTGTTTGGTCATAGAATGATGAATTATCAAATACCTCCAACGCACGGTTAGGATGTCCATTTAAACCAACCTCAAGAATCAGGTGGCCACCAGAATTGATCATTGTTGGCGCCACCCCTGCAAACCGTTGATAGAACAATAATCCATCCGCTCCATCACTTAATGCAAAATGGGGCTCAAATAAACGCACATCATCCATTAAAGTATTCATTTCGATAAGTGGTATGTATGGTGGATTAGAAATAATCATATCAAATTTTTTATTATATGGATTCATTAAAAAATCCATTTCTTCAAACTGAACTGTTGCATGGTGAACATCTGCATTGATTTTAGCTACTTTTATTGCTACAGTAGATATATCTATGCCCGTGATCTTAGAATTGGGTATTTCCTTCGCCAGAGATACAGCGATACAGCCTGTGCCTGTGCCCATATCCAAAACAGTAGGTTTATTAGCTGCCTTAAGTATAGCAATCGCAACATCCACGAGTCGTTCTGTCTCCGGACGGGGTATGAATACATCTTTGTTGACGATAAATGTACGGCCATAGAATTCACAGTGTCCTGTAATATACTGTAGGGGTTCTTTCTTGACCCGTCGTTTAACCCATTGGTGCAGTAGTTCCAGCTGATCACTAGTCAAGGGTTCTTCAAATCGAAGATATAAATCAACTCTTTCACAATCTAGTATATCTGTTAGCATCCATTCAATTTCTTGACGGGGTTTATCAAACCCCTTTAATGAAAAATATTCATCGGCCCAATTGATTAAATCGATCACCCGCCAGACTTTTTTTTTAATTACGGGCATATCCACAGCTTTAGTCTGCTTGTAAGGCCACTTGTTGATCAGCAATTTTTAACTGTTCAATAATTTCATTTAAATCGCCATCCATAACGTTTTCCAATTGGTAAGAAGTAAAATTGATACGATGATCCGTTATCCGTCCTTGTGGAAAATTATATGTTCTAATTTTTGCTGATCTATCACCGGTGGAAACCATTGACTTTCTTACATCCGCTCTTTCTTGAGCCAGTCGTTCTTTTTCCTGTGCTAAAAGTCGAGATTTAAGAACCTTCAATGCGGCAGTGCGATTTTTATGCTGAGATTTTTCATCCTGACATGTTACAACTAGACCTGTTGGGATATGGGTAATTCTTACGGCTGATTCTGTCTTGTTGACATGCTGACCTCCGGCACCACTTGCTCTAAAAGTATCTATTTTTAAATCAATTTCCTTGATATTGATTTCTGCATCCTCTGCTTCCGGCAATACGGCCACAGTAGCTGCTGAGGTATGCAGGCGTCCACCGGTTTCTGTCTTAGGAACGCGCTGTACCCGATGGACACCACTTTCAAATTTCATCATACCATATACGGCAGTACCCTTCATAGAGAATATTATTTCCTTAAATCCGCCTATACCTGTACCATTACTGGCAATAATATTACGCGACCAATTGTTTCGCTCAGCATACCTACTATACATACGGAAAAGATCGGCAGCGAACAAGGCAGCTTCTTCCCCACCAGTACCTGCGCGTATCTCCACAATCGTATTTTTATCATCATTAGGATCCCGGGGTATAAGTAAAACTTTTAATTCATTTCCCAAGTCGGCTAATTCCTGCTCCATTTTAGGTAATTCTTCCATAGCTAGCTCTTTCAATTCGTCATCATCCCCATCTATAATGATCTTATGTTCATCAAGCTGCTTGAGCAAACTCAGAAACTGATTAGCTTTAGGTACGATAACATGCGCCTTTCTGTGTTCCCGAGCTATGTCTTTCAATCGTTCCGGATCAGATATAATAGCTGGGTCCGCTAATCGGGCTTCCAGTTCATCATGCCTTGCGATTATTTGGGCTAGCTTGTCCTTCATCCTATGGCCTCAGCGATAAATTCTTTGCCCTTTAAATCATTTAGCTCATCCCCAAATGCAGATTCCAACGCTGTTATGGCTACCTCCACCATTGCATCGTCTGGCGGGCGTGTTGTGATTAATTGTAGCCATAAACCAGGGGTTTGCAGTAATCGTACAATAGCTTTATCACCGTGACGCACAGACAATTTTATCAACTCATAGGACACACCGGCAACCAAAGGTATTAATGGCAGATGAAATAATAATCGCATCGGCAAATTGATCGTTTCAAAAACAGCCAATATCAGCGTATCGATAAGGGCAAAAACAATAATAGCAGATAGCAATACAATAAACATAAAACTTGTTCCGCAACGTGGGTGCTGCGTAGGAAAAGATTGGGCATCACTGATTGAAATATTCCTACCAGATTCAAAATTATATACTACCCTGTGCTCCGCACCATGATAACTAAAAAGCCGTTTAACATCTTTCATCAAAGAAATTAAAAGGAGATAAAGAACAAAAAATACTATACGTATAACACCAGCAACAGCATTGAATGGTAATGCGTTCTTTTCTAGGTGCAATAATTCTGTAGTAATCCAATAAGGTAGAATGACAAATAACAAAATTGCCAGGCCAACTGCTAAAATGGTAGAAAAGAAATCAGAGACTCTGTTGTTTTTATTTTTCTCAGATTCATCAGGTATTGCAATGTCAGCTGACCATTGTAGCGTGGCCATCCCCATTTTCATGGCTTCAAATAAGGCAGCCATACCACGAAATACAGGTTTTTTCCAAAATGCTGAATGTTCAGTTACTGAAGTAAACTTATGGCGGTCAATATGAACGTTACCCTTAGGGTCTCTCACGGCAGTAGCATAGGCTCCCGGCACGCGCATCATTACGCCTTCGATCACTGCTTGGCCTCCAACCAAAATAGCAGGTTTCATAATTAATATTATCCAGTTACGCATAAATGAAAAATGGCTTCCTGCACAGAGAAAACTGTTTTGGAAGCCATCGTATTATTTGTTTAGTTATTGTGTTGTTTTTTTGTACTTCTTTTGAAATTTTTCAATGCGACCTGCAGTATCTACTAATTTTTGTTTACCAGTATAAAACGGATGTGTAAAAGATGTGATATCACAGTAAACAACGTAATGAGTTACACCCTCAATCTCTCGCTTTTCATCACTTATTATAGTGGACCGGGTTAAAATCTCATCACTTGTCGCAGAATCAACAAAGACAACCGGGTGGTAATCTGGGTGGATTCCTTTTTTCATTATATTCTCTCCTTTAATTTAAATCGTTTAATACTTTTGCAACGCGATCTATACCTTCTCTAATTGTATCTTTTTTCGTAGCACAAGAAAATCGAATATGCCCGGGGGCACCAAAGCCATCTCCTGGCACAGTTACTACTTCAGCTGAATCCAAGATATAATCACAGAGTGCGAAAGAATCGTGTAAAATATGACCATTTGCAGATTTGTTCAAGTAGTGTGAAAAATCAGGAAATACATAAAATGCTCCACCCGGCACTGAACAACTTATATCTGGAATTTTCCGTAGTAATTCCACCATTAAATCACGTCGTCCTTTAAATTTATTTCTCATAAACTCGACAGGTTCTTGATCGCCTGTTAAAGCAGCTATCGCTGCTTTTTGACCAATTGAGTTCGCACATGAGGTGGCTTGGCCTTGTAACTTGCTCATCGCTTTTATGATATCCATATCACCAACTGCATAACCAATGCGCCAGCCTGTCATAGCATATGTTTTTGATAAGCTCATGCAGGTCAATACATTGGTTTCATACGAATTTAACTTCTGGGTACTAACAAATTTTCCATCAAACACTAATTGTTCGTAGCATTCATCAGAAATAACCATCCAATTATTCTGCGCAGACATTTTCAGAATTTTAATTATTGCCTCTTCAGACCATACGCCGCCTGTTGGGTTGGATGGTGAATTGATGATTACTCCCTTGGTTTTATTTGTAATTTTTAACTGTAAATCATCAAAATCCGGCTCAAACTGATTATTTGGATCTGTTTTTACAATTATGGGTTCGGCATCCGCTAAGCGGACGAATTCTGGAAATGATACCCAATAAGGTGAAAAAATAATAACCTCATCGCCTTGTTGAAACAGAACCTGACATGCAGTAAATAAACTTTGTTTTTCTCCATTGGATACTAACACTTGATTTGGATCATAGTATAATTCGTTATCGCGCTCGAGTTTTTCACATATTGCTTCACGCAATTCAATCATGCCGGATCCAGCAGTATATTTAGTAAAACCATTATCCATCGCTTCCTTACCAGCCCTGATGATATGATCTGGCGTATTAAAATCTGGCTCCCCAACGCTAAAATTGATTACATCAACACCTTTTGCACGTAATTCAGCCGCTCGGCTAGTCATTTCTAATGTAAAAGATGGTTTTACACGCTTGACGCGATCAGAGAAATTAATTGAAGAACTCATTTAAATTTTATGCTGTTTTTTATGATATGCTACCGTATTGTAATTTGTCTCTTCATCTTCCAACTTTTTATTATCTCCTTTTTCACCAAGTTTTCTTCTACGTCTAGCATCTGGAACGTTTTCTTCGATGTCAAACTCTTCAGATAGCAACTTTTTTGAAAAATGTCTATTTTGTTTCTTCCTTTTTTTCAGGCTTTTCCGTCGTGATATCGGAACATCATCTACGTTGATTCCATTCAGTTCAGATTCCACGCTCATTTGATCACTTTCTGCATCTTTATTGCCAGGATTGACCGCAAGAGAACCTTCTCCAAAATGAAAATCTTGTGGATTAAATAAACCATAAATAGCGCCATACCCGCGAGTAATACCATTTCCTAAACCGATATAATTGGGAAGATTGAAATTAGCGCTAAACTCACCAGAAAATGCGCCCCAGTTATTTTCATCCACAGGTTTGGGAAATAAGGAACTTAAATTTACTTTAGTGAAAACTTTATCTTCTAAATTGACACCAAGTTCTTTGGCGATAAAAACAATATTTTGTCCTAATAATTTGTTGAGGAAACTCACCCGTTCCGAATTATTTAACGCTCTGTACTTACGGCTAGTAGTCTGATTGAGTGCAACCCATGGGGTGACAAAGCGATAATGTATTAATTGATCAGATTGTTGAAATTGATCCGTCATATCGATAATATTTTTATCATTAACCTCAAAAGTAATGTTGCCAAAATCCAACGTACTAATCTTGTCAATTAACTGTAACACACAATCAGACCCATCCCCAACACCAATAATATAGATTTGTTCATTCAGTACTTTTACTTGTACTCTGGGATATAAATAACGATCACGATATTTGCCATCTAACATAGGGATAATATCTAGGTCAGGATAATGACGCATAAATACTCCCTTGACTTGATAGGCTGTCTTCTTTACAGGTTTGTCAGTGATCAAGGTAGCTAAAACTGCCCTGCTTTCAGGGGCATTAGAAACCATAATTATACCTCAACAATTAAAATCGATATAAAAGTTACAAACTATTGGCTCATTGTGTCCAGAAACTCCTCGTTGTTCTTCGTCCTTTTCATCCTTTCTTGCAGAAACTCCATTGATTCAATGGTATTCATTTCATTCAGTAATTTCCTCAGAATCCACATCCGAGCCAGTGTTTTTTTATCAAGAAGTAATTCTTCTTTTCTAGTGCCTGAGCGTACTAAATCAAATGAGGGGAATATCCTGCGATCACTAAGACGGCGATCAAGAACCAGCTCCATGTTACCGGTACCTTTAAATTCCTCGAAAATTACATCATCCATACGGCTACCCGTATCGATTAACGCTGTAGCAATAATTGTTAAGCTGCCGCCTTCTTCAGTATTCCTAGCAGCGCCAAAGAATTGTTTAGGTTTCTTCAGAGCATTTGCATCCACACCGCCTGAAAGGATTTTTCCACTGTGGGGAATTACAGCGTTATGTGCTCTCCCTAGACGGGTAAGACTATCCAGGAGAACCACAACATCATCTCCAAACTCTACCAATCTCCTTGCTTTTTGAATGACCATATCAGCAACAGCTACATGCCGTTCTGGCGGTTCATCAAAGGTCGAGCTTACTACTTCAGCATCTACATTACGTTTCATATCTGTTACTTCCTCTGGTCGTTCATCGATCAACAGGATGAGTAATTTTGTATCGGGATGATTAGTTCTTATAGAATTAGCAATTTTCTGTAAAAGGATCGTTTTACCTGTTTTTGGTTGGGCGACTATTAGCCCGCGCTGACCTTTACCAATGGGTGATATAAGATCCATTATGCGTGTAGACATGTCTTTTTTGTCTACTTCAAGATTAAACTTCTCTTCCGGGTATAGAGGTGTAAAATTGTCGAATAGAGTTGTTTTTTTTACATTCTCTACAGGATAATCATTCACAGACTCTAACTTTAAAAGTGCGTAAAATCGTTCTTTTTGTTTTGGAGGTCTTATTTCTCCAGACACCTGGTGTCCCGTACGTAAACCAAATCGTTTTATTTGTGATGGACTTACATAAATATCGTCTGGGCCGGGAAGATAATTAAAATCCGGACTGCGTAAAAAACCGTAACCTTCCTTTAATACTTCCAAAACCCCGCGGGCCTGCATAATACCTTCTTTTTTATTATGAGCTTCCAGAATATTTAGGATCAATGCCTGTTTGCTTAAACCTGCGAACTCCTCGATCTCCAGGTCTTGAGCAAATTTGGTTAGATCACTAATATTTTGGGACTGTAGTTCATTAACATCCATAAAGATGGTTCCTTTAAATGCTTAGTATATGCTTAAAAGATCTATAGGGGGAAAATGTGTGTGTGCTTTGAAGCCACCCAGCACCACAAATTACACTATATACTTCCGTTGTCAAAATTAATTTCAAAATAATTGAAAATTGATTCTGCCACATAATGACTGCCAAAAATGATACCATTTTCACCTTTTAATGCGCGATCATATAGGTACGTGTATCCTTTTTCTATTGAATCCATAATATTGCAATTCAGATTTTGAGCTTTTAACGCATTAAATAGCAATTGTTCATCCATTAATTCTGATTCTGGAATACTGGCTACAAATAATTCATTAAATAAGCCATCTAATGCTAATGCTATTTGATCAACCTGTTTGTCATTCTTTAGTACCATTATTCCATTAGTAACTTTCGAGTTGAGGGTGTCTAGGATATCTCGAATTGTACGAATTCCACCGGGGTTATGGGCAACGTCATAATAAATAGGCAATTTTTTTATGAGCGGTTGAAAACGGCCGAACCATTTAGTATTACTCAAGCCAGATTGTATTTCTGTCTGTTTCATTTCAGGGTAGCAATGCATTACTGCCCTAATCGCTAACCCTGCATTTATTGCCTGATGGGCACCAATTAATGGAACAGAATATTGTTTTTCATCCAATTCAAATTCCGTTGAACAGTGATTAATGATAATTTTTTGAGGATTATTGCTAAACATAATCGGTGAATTGCTCTCTTGGGCTTTTTTACGAATCACATCCATTACTTCAGGTGTTTGAGAGCAGACTAAAACTGGTGTTTGTTTTTTTATAATTCCCGCTTTTTCCGCAGCGATATCTATCAGGGTTTCGCCGAGCAGATGTTGATGATCTAAATCAATGGATGTAATGATAGTCAATTCTGGATCAATGACATTTGTCGAATCCAATCTTCCGCCTAGTCCAGTTTCGATCACGGCAACATCAACTTTTTGATTCGAAAAATAATGCAATGCAAGTACTGTGGTTGCTTCAAAAAAGGTTGCTTCTATTTCATCAATAACGCTGTTGAATTGTGCCATAAATTCAATGATTGATTTGTCTGAGATGGGTAACCCATTGATTCTAATTCGTTCGTTGAACCTTATTAAATGAGGTGATGTATACAACCCTACCCTTAAACCACTTTCACGTAATATTGCCTGGACCATGGCTGCTGTGGAGCCTTTTCCGTTTGTCCCAGCAATATGAATTGTTTTTAACTTTCGATGAGGACTGCCACATAGACGTAGCAACTCATTTGTATGCTCTAGACCAACTTTTATACCTAGCCGGCGCAGGCCATAAAGATGCGCTAGAAGATTATCAATTTCAGTGAATGGGGACCGTTCGGACATTATCAAGCGAATAGCCCAAAAAACGTTCAGCTATGCTCTCGAACTGAACGGGGGAGTCTGTAACAAAACATTTTAATAGACCTTTATTGCTACTATCTGCACTCATCTTCTTTTCGAGAAGTATAATAGCAGCTTCTTCAGCTACAGTTTCAGCTGAATCAATGAGAACAGTATTATCATTAACATGCTCCTGGATCATTGGTTTCAACAGCGGATAATGGGTACAACCTAAGATTAATGTATCAACATTTGCCACATTGATACTTTTTAAGTAAGAGGCAGTTACTTCTGAAGGTACTGGGCCATTCAACCAACCCTCCTCCACAAGTGGTACAAATAAGGGACATGCCTGGGCAGTAATTTGTATCGATGAATCGATTTCATTCAACGCCTGAGAATACGCATTGGAATTAATCGTTGCGATGGTACCAATTACTCCTACATGCTTATTGCGTGTTGCATGAACCGCAGCTTCTGATCCTGGAAGAATCACTCCCAAAATTTGCACTTGAAATTCAGATTGTAATGCTGGTAGTGCAAGGGCGGATGCTGTATTGCAGGCTACCACTATTAATTTTGCATTTTCTTCCAGAAGGAAATTAATAATCTGAGTGGCGTAATCTGTGACTAACAGTGTACTTTTATTACCATAGGGTACCCTGGCAGTATCACCTAGGTAAATTATGTTTTCATTTGGTAGTTTTGCTTTTATGGCTTTCGCAACAGTTAGTCCCCCTAAGCCTGAATCAAAAACACCAATCGGTCGACTATCAGGCATCAACCTTCGGCCAACGCTTGTTCCCTAGATTTCCTGAACCGCATTATCCCAGAATAAATACCTTTCGCCACTTTTTTCCTGTAAGCTGCAGATTTTAACTTTCTTTCTTCATTTGGATTAGAAATAAAACCGGCCTCTACAAGTACATTGGGCATACTGGCGCCAATCAATACGTAAAATCCCGCTTGTTTTAATCCGCGATTTGGTGAATCCAGTAATGGGTCCAGTTCTTCTTGTATGTATGCGGCAAGATCTTCACTCTCCTTCATAAACATACTTTGTGCCATTGTTGCCATAATTAAATTTTCGCCAGTCATTGCATTATATTTTTTTCTAGCTTTGCCTTCTTCCAGTCTGATTACAGCATTTTCTCTTGATGCTACCTCTATAGCATCATCTGTTTTACCCGGTTTAAGTAGATAGGTTTCAAAACCGCGGACACTGCGGTTCGGGTTAGAATTGACATGAATACTGACAAACAATTTTCCATTAGCTTCATTAGCGATTTTTGTTCGTTTCCAAACAGGGATAAAGATATCTTCTTCGCGGGTGTGAACAACCTTAATATGTGTGTTTTTTTCAACCAGCTTTCCAATCCTTTTCGCTAGATCAAGGGTAATATTTTTTTCTTTTGTTCCATATTTTCCTACAGTGCCCCCATCCTTACCACCATGGCCAGCATCCAGCACAATTGTATCTAACCTCCAACGGTTTTTTACTTCCTTGATACGAGCTGCACTTTTAGAGAGAGGAGTTCGGAGAGTTACTACAATTTCATCTGGTTCACTGCTTTGATAAAACTCAAATCCTTCAATATCTGATCGTAACTGAAATGCTAACTGCACAGATTCATCAAACTGATCTGCTACTACTTTGTGAACCACTCCCCTGGTGTCAGTTCGTTTCACTTCAACCGAATCGATTATTCCATCTTTTATCGTAAGGTAAAACCATCCATTATTATGTTTGAAGGCGCTGATATTTCCATTGCTAAAGTGCTCCCGAGTCTTGATTCGTAAAATAGTTCCATTTGCTTTTTCTTCAATGTTAAGTCCGGTGATATTAAATTCGACGATATTAATAC
>Ga0208205_100035_pt1 | contig 21957 bp, 17 predicted proteins | sample DeeseametaMP1494_FD_184185 | JGI IMG/M metagenome (GOLD analysis project Ga0208205, IMG submission 184185) | Marine microbial communities from the Deep Pacific Ocean - MP1494 (SPAdes) | ecosystem: Environmental > Aquatic > Marine > Oceanic | place: South of Fiji, South Pacific Ocean | collected... | reverse complement strand
CCATCCGGTAATGAATGGGAAAATTGCTGAATACCATAAGCCGTATTTTCTGCCGGGCATTTTTTCATAAAGTACCGGAATGATAGCGAGGATCAGCAGCACAAATGACAAATTTACACGCCAACGCAAAGGCTCAGGATAAAAACCATAAGTAAAAAGAGCTAAACGGTCATCAATGAAAGCCCAGCAGGCGCCTGCTCCCGGTGCTGCCATCTGATCCCAGCATTGTATTCTGGAGTCTGCAGTGAAGATGGAATTCGTAACACTCCATTCAAAAAATGGAGGTATTATCGACCATAACAACAAGAAAGACATTATAGTCAGTACAGTGTTCAGGGGCGATGAAAACAAATTTTTTCTGGCCCAGGCCAGCGGTCCGCTGGTACTGACAGGTGGCGGCCAATCCGGATGAGTTCCCGGGAGGTAATTTTTTGGAGTGGTATTATTCACTTTCAATCTGCGTTATCGTTCAACCAGCGCCATTCTGCGGTTGAACCAGTTCATAAATGCTGAAATAATTAGTGAAAAAAACAAATAAGTCAGAAGTACAATTATCATTGTCTCCATCTCTTTACCCGTTTGCATCAAGGTGATGCCTCCAACAGTTGCTACTACATCCATGTAACCAATGGCAATAGCCAAAGAAGAGTTTTTGGTAAGATTGAGATATTGGCTGGCCAGGGGTGGTATTATCACACGCAGTGCCTGCGGTATGACGACCAGCTGCAGGGAACGGTTTGGTAGCAAACCAAGCGCGAGTGCAGCCTCGGTTTGTCCACGACTGATAGCCAAAATTCCTGCACGTACGATTTCCGCAATGAAACAGGCAGTGTAATATGACAGGGCAAATGTGAGTGCTATATATTCTGGTTTTATTGATGTACCACCCTTAAAGTTGAAGCCTTTCAATGCAGGAATTTCCCATGCCATCGGAGCACCTGAAATAAAAAATACAATCAGCGGTAAGGCGAACAGGATGGCCAGGGAAATGCTGAACACGGGATAGTGCTCACCGGTTGCATCCTGATTCTTGCGTTCCCAGCGTACAAAAAATACCACAATTGCTATTGCAGCAAGCAGTGCAATCCAGACAAATCCAAAACCATCCTCAAAAACCGGTGACGGTAAAATAAATCCACGATTAGTTAAAAATACTGTATCTGAGATGTTGATTGCTTTTTTTGGAACAGGAAGAACGTAGAGGAAAATGCTGTAGATGAAAAGTATGTGTAAGAGAACCGGGACATTCCTTGTGAATTCAAGAAAAACATAGACAAGCCTGCTGATAAGCCAATTGTTTGAAAGTCTCAAAACTCCCATGGTGAAGCCCAATATTGAAGCAATTATAACTCCTGAAACTGCAACCAGGAGGGTATTTAAAATTCCAACTGCTGCTGCTCTTAAATGGGTGTCGGTGGGTGAATAAGAAATGAATGGCTGAAAGGTAATATCGTAGCCTGCAGGATAATTTAAAAAACCAAAACTGAAGTCTTTTCCTGCTATTTCCAGATTGATAACAACATTATTTATTATTAACCCCAAAAAAGTGAACACAATCACCATCGTGATGATTTGTATAAAAACAGAACGGGTGTCTTTGTCTCGCCACAAACGCAACAAAATATTAGGGTGATTTTCAGTAGATGCAGGTGTGCTCATTGTGTGAAATTTCCCTTTGAACTTCAGGGATCAATTGCTTGTGTGGAACGTAAAAGCGCACATACTCAAAGGGAGAATATGTGCGCTCAAATCAACGTTTAATTAAAACGAAGATTAACGGAATGGTGGAGAATACTGAAGTCCTCCCTTATTCCATTGGTCATTCAAACCACGCGCCAAGCCAATCGGTGTATTTGTACCGATATTGCGCTCGAAGATTTCGCCGTAGTTTCCAAGTTGCTTGATGACCTGATAAGCCCAGTCTTTGCTCAAGCCAAGCTCTTCGCCTTGACTGCCTTCAACACCGAGAAGACGCAGAATTTCAGGGTTATTGGAACCCTTCATGCTGTCCACGTTTGAGGATGTAACACCTAATTCTTCAGCTGTTACAGTCGCATTATAAATCCAGCGGACAATGTCGGCCCATTGATCGTCACCTTGACGAACTGCGGGACCCAACGGTTCCTTGGAAATGATTTCCGGAAGGATCTTATGATTGCCCGGATTAGGGAAGGTAGAGCGGGTTGCGGCCAAACCTGAGGCATCAGTTGTGTAAATGTCACAACGTCCTGACAGATAAGCTGCACGTGCTTCCGAGTTTTTCTCGATAGTCACCGCTTCATATGACATGTTGTTTGCACGGAAGAAATCGGCAAGATTCAACTCAGTGGTGGTTCCGGTTTGGATACAGACCGAAGCACCGTCCAACTCTTTCGCACTGTTGACACCAAGGCTCTTATTGACCATGAAACCTTGTCCGTCATAATAGTTGACTCCAACAAAAGTCAACTTTACACCAACATCACGGGAAAAGGTGATAGTAGTGTTACGCCATAAAACGTCACCTTCGCCGGAATTCAGCTTGGTGAAACGTGTTTTACCTGTTGAGGTAATTGCCTTGATTTTGGACGAGTCGCCCAAAACTGCGGCGGCGGTTGCCCGGCAGAAATCAATGTCGAAACCCTTCCAGGTTCCGTCTGCATCCGGATATGCAAATCCGGCAATACCGGTACTAACCACACAGCGAAGCACACCACGTGCTTTCACATCTTCAAGTGTTCCGGCTGTTGCCGTGAACGCCATGGCACCGACTGCAGTCAATGTCAGTACAATTTTTGCGAGTGCTCTCATATCAATCTCCTTTTGAACACATTATAAAAAACCATCCCATACATTTGGAACAGACCTTATCAACGCCGCCTATTGTATTGATTTTTCAGGATCTGTCAAGTCTAAAATACAAAAAAATATTTAGTTTTATTATATTCTTGATGTCAGTAAAAAATTTTTGCTGATTTAACTGAACGAGTTATCAAATTTTGTTTGGAAATCAGCACGGCGTTTACGTTCAATTTTGGGTGTATTTGCCTGTCGAAAATCATTTGTGGAACACAAACCGGACTTGCACAATTCGTTTTCGATTAATTTTTCTGCTTCCAAGCTGAGTTCCCAAAATGGATGTTCCATATTGTCTTTACATGACAATCCTCTCATCAACTGAACTTTCCAACCAAGGAACTGCAAACCTGAAGCGATGCGTCTGTAAAGGCAACGCAGCAAAAACATGCTGTTTAATTTTGGCAGGAAAACTCCGGTTTGGAAAACTGCTTCGTGAAATTCCCAGGGCCATTGTTTTTTAAATGCAGGTGCCAGGGAATTAAGACATTCAGGTTCTGAGTGAAAAGTTTTTGAGGCAGCAGCGAACAGATGTCCCGAGTGGTTTGACTGCAGATTTTCTGTCGATTTTTTTATCAGTATTTTCTTCGGCATTAATAATGTTTTGAATGTCCCACGATTCTGCGCATCGTACAGTGGCGTTTTGTTTTCCAGGAGTTCATCGGCTAAAAGACGGGTGATTTCAAAGCTTTCTTTGACCGCCCCGCGTTTCGTAGCGTGAACCGGAATCCATTTTAGGCCGGTTTTTGTCATTTGATTTCCATTTTGCAGTACTTCAAGTAATTTCCGATTTTCTGCGGCCAACAGCCATTCCATTACTTCCTTGCGTGAATTTGCCCGCAGATGCAAACACCGCATATTTCCCTTATCCCGGAGATCAAGCAGTGAAAAAATCTGTCTTTCTTCGCTCAGGGCAACACGCATCCAGCCAAGTTGAAATTGATTCAGCCACTGGTTAAAAATAGCAGTCTTACCATCGTTTTTCGTGTTTCCCTTCCGCCACAGGTCGAATTGCGTCTGAGCGAATTTTGAAAGCTCAACTCTATTGTGCTTTATTTCAGATTCAACCAATTCCGGCAATGCTAAAAACAAATCCGGAACTTTAAATTTTGCCAGTCGTTTTTCCAAAAATTTCTGTAATTTAGATTCTGAAAAATCTTCTCCGGTTTTTAAAAAAGCTACTGGTCGTGCCCCGAATTCTGCGTCTTGTACTGCAACTACTACTGCTTGTTCGGTCTTTCCAAATTGAAGCAAAATTCTTTCTATTTCTTCCGGATGAATATTTTCACCACCGGAAATGAACATGCTGTCCTTACGTCCAGTAATTTTCAATGAATCCACATCTCCCTGATTTTTTGTATCTTTGGAACACCAGAGACCTATATCTCCTGTCTTAAACCAGCCGTTTTCATCAAACGGCTGATGCAGTCCAGTTCCGTCCAGGTAACCCAAAAAACCGATTTTTCCACGCACTTCGACCTCATTATCTGCAGCAATCCGGACTTCGCGAAACGGCAAAACCTGGTAAAACCCGCTTTTTCCGGTTGCCACCTGAGAAGCCATTTCTGTGGAACCGTAAGTCGTTTGCACGTTCAGCCCAAGCTGTGCGGATTGTTCAATCAATGTTTCAGGAATGGACGCACCTCCCAGCAAAATCAACTTGAGTTGGCATAAAGCGTCTTTTCCTTTTGTCGTTTGCAGCAAGCGATGAAGTTGAGTTGGAACCAGAGAAAGGTGTGTGACGCTCCGGCTTAGGAGTGTCTTGGACAGAGATAGGTTTTTAGCAGGAATCACCATTGCCGCACCAGAAAGCAGAGTCCGGAACAAAATAGCTAATCCGCTTACATGATACATCGGCAGCGACAACAACCAACGATCTCCGGGATTCAGAGGCATTCGCTCATTTGCTCCAAGTGCGTTGTAAAAATGATTGGCCAGCGAATGCACCACTGCTTTTGGAGAACCGGTACTACCGGAAGTAAAAATGATCGTGGCCCAGTCTTTCGGATTTATTGAGTTTACCTCCTTACCAGCAACAGCGTCGGAATTTCCAACAGGGTTTGGTTGTAACGAATTTTCAGGTGTAGGGTGAGATTTGAATTCGTGCAGTAATTCTGTGTAACTAAAAGTACAGCCGATTTTCTGCAACATCTCCATTTTTTGTTTTTCCGGTATTTGTGGATTTAATGGAACCGCTACTGCACCGCGCATCCACAAAGCCAACATTGATTTGAGCAGGTTTTCAGGATTTTCTGAACTTAGATAGACACGCTGTTGTGATTCTGCCATCAGTGAATCACTCAAAAGATGTGCTTCACTCATGAAGTCTGCAAAAGTCCAGGAACGTTTTTCAGAGATCAAAAATGGTTGATTTTCGTAATGCTCCAGAACTTGATTCAGTATATTTGGATTAACGTCAAACATCAGTCCAAGTCTCCAATTTCGCAAGTACCTTCGGAAATTATTTCCAAAAAAGTATCTTTGGATTTTGGCCACGAGTCAGGAAAAACATAATTCCCGTTTTGTATTAAAAACCGAGGTTCAATCAAATCCTGTTCAAACCATTTTGAAGTATCCAAACCTGCTGGAAACTGTTCAGACAAGAGTTCATTTGCCATAAAAGCAATCCAGTTCAAACCCAGACCACTTTCAAAACAACTGCTCAAAACACAGTGGATACCGTTTTTTTGTGCATGTTCGATCCACATTTTTGTGTTGTTCCAACCACCCAAAATACCGGGCTTTAAAATCAAGGCCCTGATTCCGGATAACGATACGTGTTTGGCTGGGGCATCAGATTTTGGAGTTGGAGCATACCAAAGTGTTTCATCAAGAGCCAGGGGCATTCCAGTTTGTAGATGGAGTTGTTCCAGTTTGTTACTGTCAAGTAACGGTTCTTCGCAGTATTCAATATTAAAATCCTGCACCGCCTCTGCAAATTTTACGGCATCCTCCCATTCCCAGGCTCGGTTTGCATCAAGGCGCAGTGCTATTTCATTACCCAGAATTTTTCGAGCAAGTCTGACTCGCACAATGTCTTGCAGGATTGTTAATTGTCCAACTTTTAATTTTACCGCCTTGAATCCACCATTTCGAAGTTCTTCACATTCCATTTCAAGTACAGTTCCGGAACCAACCGCCAGACCATTCACTGGAAATATCTGTCCTGTAAAATCAATTTTTGAGGGTTTGGGATCATTCCCTGCCGTTTCTTTGAAACTATGAAACTTTGAAACATTGGGACTTTGAAACATGGTTCTTAGAGCCATGTCTAAACCAAAATTAACGGACCCAAAAAGAGCTGCAGAACAAGTGACTGGAAGGGAATTACCGGAAAGATAATCCCCTATTTGGTTTTCAGCCTCTGACAGAGTTTCCGGATGCATACCTGGGAGCGGAGCAATCTCTCCCTCACCATAATTGTCACCAACTGAGGTGCCGTCATTTTCATCGTGAAGTCGAAGAATCAAACCCGTACGCTCATGCATTTCATGTCCAAGCAGGTACAGAGGTTCTGTTAATGGGAGAGAATAATGAAAAAGTTTCCAACGGCAAAGGCTCATTTTTATCCAATCCACCATCCCAGGGAAAAAAGAATTCCATAGATTAGGATGAGTTTACCGGTGGAGGCCAAAGTTATATTCAGTTCACTGCCTTTTACTCCGGAAATAATTTGACGAATTGAAGAGAAGCCTGGAATAATTATCAGTGCAGAAATACAAGCATACCAATGTGTTTCCGTCCAAAAAGCTAAAATGAAAGGAATCACTGCTGAAAACACAAGGGCTGCCAGATATTCTGCTCGAGCGAAGGTGGTGCCAAAACGGACAGCTAAGGTAAGTTTCCCAACTTTCTTATCCGTTGGTTCGTCACGTAAATTGTTAACGGCAAGGAGTGCTGTAGCTAATAGTCCGGGACCGAGTCCTGCAATAATAACTACCGGTGTAATTTCAAGTGTTTGCACATAAAAGGTTCCGCCTACTGCAACAGGACCAAAAAAAATTAGTACAAATAAATCTCCAAGACCCAAATAACCAAGCGGCCATGGCCCACCTGTGTATAGTATTCCTGAAGCAATTGAAAGTATCCCGATTATAACAATAGGCCAGCCTCCCCGAAAAACAAGATAAATTCCCACCAAAGTAGCCAGTCCAAAAACCATCAAAAAATTCCAGAGCATTGTTTTTGGTCTGACTTGTCCTGATTGTGTCACACGGACGGGACCAAGACGTTCCTCGGTGTCTGCACCCTTGATATAGTCAAAATAATCGTTTGAAAAGTTCGTGCCGATTTGAATCAGCAGTGCACCCAAAAGTGCTGCCAAGGCTGCAAGTGCATGTCCCTTTCCATCTCCAAAAGCCATTGTGGTGCCGATCAATATTGGAGAAACGGCTGCACCCAAAGTTTTTGGACGAATTGCCGACAGCCAGACCCGTAAATAATTAGAAATGTTCACTACAAAATCTTATTTAAACAAATTAGCATGGACCCAGTTAAGAAAACCAGGGACAACTCATGGATAGCGGGTGAATTTGTTGAAATCCGGTTTGCGCTTTTCCAGGTAGGCATTTCGTCCTTCCTGTCCCTCCTCAGACATATAAAAAAGCATGGTTGTGTTTCCAGCTAATTCCTGTAAACCGGCTTGACCGTCACAGTCTGCATTAAGTGCCGACTTTAAACAGCGTAATGCCATCGGCGAATGCTGCAGCATTTCCCGTGACCACTGCAGTGTTTCTTCTTCAAGTTTTTCCAGGGGAACGACTGTGTTAACCATTCCCATTTCCAAAGCTTGCTGTGCAGTATATTGGCGGCATAAAAACCAGATTTCGCGGGCCTTTTTCTGTCCTACAATTCGAGCCAGATAGCTGGAACCATAACCTCCGTCGAAGGAACCGACCTTAGGTCCGGTTTGCCCAAAAATTGCGTTATCGGCTGCAATAGTCAAATCACACATCACATGCAAAACATGTCCGCCGCCAATGGCATATCCTGCAACCATTGCTACAACAGGTTTTGGACAGGTTCTGATTTCCCGCTGAAAATCTAAAATATTGAGACGCAGATGTCCGGTTTCGCTGTCTTCATAACCGGCAGAGCCGCGTATACGTTGATCACCTCCGGAACAAAAAGCTTTTTCACCTTCGCCTGTTAAAATTATTACTCCGATTTTTGTGTCTTCCCGCGCGTCATTCAAGGCTGCACGCATTTCGCGGACTGTCAGTGGACGAAATGCATTACGAACTTCAGGACGGTTGATGGTTATTTTAGCAATACCTTCATTTGATTTTTCGAAATTAATGTCTGTGTAGCTGCCGCAAGATTTCCAATAATTATTATTCATTTTGCTCCATTCTTGATATAATCAGTTTCTCAAAATAAAAACTAATGTTAGCACACGTCACTGTTCAAGACGATAAAAAACCCAGAAGAAGAATTTTTGGTAGAAAATTTTATGAAAAAGCTTGATTTCAAGTTAACTTTTGAGTTATAATTACAGGTTATCATATAAATCACTTTATACTCTGAGAACAGGAAAATGTTTGCAATTATACGTACAGATGGAAAGCAGTACCGTGTAGCTCAAGGCGAAACTATTCGTTTGGCCCGGATTAGTGCAGAACCGGGAGATGCTTTTGAAACAGATCAGGTGCTGGCCATAGGAGGAGAAGAGAGTGAACTGAAATTTGGGAAACCGGTAATAGTTGGAGCAAAGGTTCAGGGCACAATACTGCAGCATGGAAAAGACCAAAAAGTTATCGTTTTTAAACGTAAGCGTCGAAAAACTTATCGCAGAAAATATGGTCACCGCCAGGCACACACACTGGTAAAAATTGATAAAATCAGTGCCAAGGCTCCTGCAGCCAAAAAATCAGTGCCGGAAAAGATAACTGCAGAAAAAGACACGGCTAATAAAACTCCAGCCAAAAAAGCTGCACCTGTAAAAGTTGCTGCTAAAAAGGCTGCACCTGTAAAAGCTGCTGCCAAAAAGGCTGCACCTAAAAAAACTACAGCTAAAAAAGCTGCTGACAAGTAACCTCTAGCCTGTAAAAAAACAATGGCACATAAAAAAGCTTTCGGCAGCAGTCGCAATGGACGTGACTCACAAGGACAAAGACGGGGAGTGAAAAAGTTTGGCGGAGAACTTGTTAAAGCCGGAAACATTCTGGTACGTCAAGTTGGTTCTACTTTTCACGCAGGTTTGAATGTTGGTACCGGGAGAGATTTTACTTTGTTTTCAAAGGTCTCTGGACATGTCCAGTTCATTCAAAAAGGAAGCGGAAAACATAAGCGCAAATATATCAGCGTTATTACGGACGATGCAGCAGTATCTGCTTCTGTTTGAGATATGGGCGCTAAACCCCGTTCACTTTCCGGAATAAAACCTACCGGTACTCCCCATTTAGGAAACTATCTGGGAATGATAAAACCGGCGATACAATTACAGAAAACGCACGAGACGTTTTACTTTATCGCCGATTATCATGCTCTTACCTCCACTCGTGATCCCGAGAAACTAAGGGAATACACAAACGATCTCACAGCCATTTTCGCAGCACTGGGCATGGACTTTGAGAATCACGCATTTTTTCGACAATCTGACATTCCGGAAGTTACTGAACTGACCTGGATCCTTTCCTGTATTACATCAAAGGGTATGATGGAACGGGCACATGCCTATAAGGATGCAGTATCCAAAGAGCAGGATGTCAGTATGGGGTTATTTTTTTATCCGGTTTTGATGGCTTGCGATATCCTGATTTATGACTCAAATTTTGTCCCGGTGGGTCAGGATCAGCGGCAGCATCTCGAAATTACGCGTGACCTTGCCATCCGTTTTAATCATCTTTATGGAGACGCCTTAGTTGTCCCCGAAGCAATCATTGCAGACGATGTTGCCACCATTCCAGGACTGGACGGAAGGAAAATGAGCAAATCCTATGGAAACATAATTCCTTTGTTTGCATCGGAAAAACAATTTCGCAAAGCTATTATGAAAATCACTACCGACTCAAAATCAGTGGATGAAGCTAAAGATCCAGAGGCGTGCAGTGTGTTTGCTCTTTTCAAGTGTTTTGCAGATAAAGCAGATCAGGAAGCCTTAGCCGAACGATACCGTGCAGGAGATATGGGCTATGGTGAAGCGAAACAGGTTTGCTTCGAGAAACTTAATGCTGAACTTCTTGAACCACGTGAAATTTATCAGCAAATACGGAACGACCAGGCAAAGTTAGATGGTATCCTCGAATCCGGACGTGACAAAGCGCGCGTCATTGCCAGGCAAGTTACTGATCGTGTACGTAACAAAGTTGGTTTGTGATTTCTGCAAAAGCAACAAAAAAACTTGAATTCAACTGATTTTCGCTGATTGCCGCGGATAATTATCTATGATTTTCCGTAAAAATCTGAGTTATAAAACACTAATCTATCACCACCATTCATCACATTGAAATGATTCCTGATATTCTTGCATCACGTTATGCCAGTCCTGAAATCACCTCAATCTGGTCTCCAGAAGGAAAAGTACGTCTTGAACGAGAATTCTGGATTGCAGTGATGAAGGCACAACGTAAATTGGGAGTTGATATACCTGAGGCTGCGATTGCGGCGTATGAAAATGTCCGGGATAAAATTGACCTTGAAAGCATTTCGCAGCGTGAACAAAAACTGCGGCATGATGTAAAATCCAGAATTGAAGAATTTTGTGAATTGGCCGGATACGAGCACATTCACAAAGGGCTTACCAGTCGCGATTTAACGGATAATGTGGAACAACTGCAAATTCTCCGTTCTCTGCGTTTAGTAAGAAGCAAAGCTGTGGCGGTATTGCATCAGTTGGCTGATTGGAGCTTACGCACCAAAGACATAATGCTCGTTGGACGTACCCACAATGTTCCTGCACAGCCGATAACTTTGGGCAAACGGCTGGCCATGTTCGGAGAGGAAATAATGTTCGGGCTTGGGCGGCTCGATCACCTGATTGAAAATTATCCTTTGCGCGGCTTGCAGGGAGCTGTTGGAACAAGACTTGATCAATTGGTTTTGATGAACGGAGATAAAAAAAAGGTGCAAGTGCTTGGTGAACAAGTACTGGAGCATTTAGATTGCAGTGCGTCTTTCAATGCAGTGGGTCAGGTTTATCCGCGCAGCCTGGATGTGGAAACCGTGCGTGCGTTGATTGCACTCAGTTCCGGAATTTCGAGTTTTGCGAAGACTTTGCGTTTGATGGCAGGACAGGGTTTAGCCAGTGAGGGATTTCAGCAGGGACAGGTTGGCTCTTCCGCAATGCCCCATAAAATGAACGCCCGCACTTCAGAACGAATCAACGGTTTTCACCAAATACTAAACGGTTACGGCACGATGCTTTCCGGATTGAGCGGTGATCAGTGGAATGAGGGGGATGTTTCGTGTTCAGTAGTTCGGCGTGTGGCACTTCCCGGGGCTTTTTTCGCGTCTGACGGACAACTTGAAGCGGCCCTTACTGTGCTGAGCGAGATGGGATTTTTTGAAGCCGCGATTGCACAGGAACTGCAGCAGTATCTACCGTTTTTGGCCTCTACCACATTGCTGATGGAAGCAGTGCGCAAAGGTGGTGGACGAGAAAGTGTGCATGAGGCGATCAAGGAAAACGCGGTTGCCGTCGCGGATGCCTTGAGGAACGGAGATCTTGGTGAAAATGATTTATCGCAGCGACTTGCAGATGATGAACGTGTTCCTTTGGATTTGCAGGAAATAGAAGCAGTGCTGAATGATCCGGAACGTTTTGCAGCTTCTGCACCGGAACAAGCAGAGGCATTCGCTAATCAAGTACGGAAATGGACTGAACGCTTTCCGGAAGCAAAAAAGCTGTTACCGCAAGCGTTGCTTTGAGTAGGGAAAATGAGCCGGCTTCGCGGCCCCTTTTAAATATGGGAAACTGCTGGTTACTCAGCAGATTCGTACTTCTTTAACTCAACTGATTTGATATGCTCCAGACGTAACCGTGAATAGACTTCAATTAAAAACGGTCGCAGTTCATTGATGTCTTCGTCATCAGAAAATTCCGTGAAAAACTGTTCGTATTGATCCAGTGCAGGAACAAGCAATCCGTTATCCTTCAATAGCCCTGCATAAAGGAATCCGCTTTCATCCATACTTTGAAACTCGTCTTTTTGCTTTTTGAACTTTGCGAGTTTCTTCCCGGATAACACTTTCAGGTTCGCAGCTTTAGCTGTGTAAGCCACAACGCCGCTTCCATCAAGAACTTCAACAAAATATTTTTGTTTTTTGCTGAAAGGTTTTATCCTGGTGCGAACAACCTCATCTCCTGTCGCCGGGACATCATAGACAGCAGAATCTGTCCAGGTATTGGTTTTGCGATCCTTTGTACCCAAATGAAGGCGGTAGGCGTAATCGGCACCGGCAGTTTCCCAGGCCAGCTCAGAAAAATCTGCTGAAATGGTATTTGTAGCCAATTTGAGGTTAATCCCTCCTTTTTTAGCAGCACGCCGCACAGTAGTATATTTCTGAGTCTTTTTGAACTGCTTTGACAATCCTGACAATAAGCCGCCTCCAGCATCGGTTCCACCCAGGCTTCCCTCAAGTACCTCTAATCCTTTTTTGGTGAATTTGATTTTAGAATTGGCTGTAAGCAGAGTAGTTTCGTTTGTTTCTTGATTCAAAAACTTTATCGAACTGTCTGCACTGACCCTGACTAGATAATTGGCATAAACGAACTTGTTGCGCCGAACTTTTTTCCAGCGTTTCCCCTTTTTGCTGTATTCAATTTTGCCCTTAATATCAACCAGCATTCCCAGGGGAATTTTTTTGGCCAGTACCGGCTGCAAGGCAAAGGCAGAGAGAAAAAGAAATAAAGTGATTAATTTTATGAAACGCATATAACCTCCTGCGGTTGGGATTGAAGTGGTTTAATTCTAGTTTGAGGTTAACACAACAACTATAAACAGACAACACCCTTTTAAGCTGATTCTTTTATTTACTTCAAGCAAGCTTGGATTATGTCTTTTGTCTCCACAGTTTACAAGCTAAGATTCAACAACACAAACTTCTTTTTTTATCAACGGTAATTCTATGATAAATGTAAGCAATATACAAGTTTACTGATTTATTATTAGTTGTTACCCTCGATGAAAAAGTTCTTCAGATGCAAATTAATCCGAATTAATTTCACAGATTTGATGATCAGGCTATTGTTCAACTTTGTGTGACAATCTCTACAGGCATTCCGACCGACAGCTTTCCATTAATTGTTGCAATCAGATTCTGACCAAACTGTACGTTGCCGTTTTGTTTTCGATAGGCAGCCAGTGTACGCAGTGGTTCTTTTCCGGAAAATTTTCCAGTTTCCGGATCAACAGTAGTGAGTATACAACGTGAACATGATTTTACTATTTGAAATTCACATTCTCCAATTCTGATTTTTTTCCAGTTATCTTCTGCATAAGGCTCCGTGTTTTTCACAACCATATTTGGACGAAAACGTTTCATTGCTAAGGATTCCGGAAGACGGTTGTTAAGGTCACTTAAGGATGATTCAGAAATCAGCAGCAAAGGGAAACCATCTGAAAACGAAACCTGATTTTGTGCAGGCGCATAGTCCGGATCCACCGGACGATTGCTGTGATCAGGCATAAAAACAATTTTACAGCTTTTGCGCAAATACTCACTGATCCACAATCCGGATTGGGAATTGGCAGTCCAGGCCTCACAACGGTCACCCCAAATTTCAACTTCTTGAGATTCGCCTTTTGTGGGAAACAAAGGCAGACTTAACTCGGACATTCGCGGGGCGTTCAAAGTCAGCGTTTGACCGACAAGTTCTGTGTTTATCAAAGCCATGCTTGGGCAGGTTCTTTGTGTCATAAATTGACCGGAATCATCCACTACCATCCAACGTCGGTCATGTGCCAATCCTCTTTGCTCCATAAAAGCGTTATCCAGAGAAATTCCACTTGCTGATTTTAGCGGGTAAATATTGAGTTGACTTAAAACCGGATTCGTCATTTTTCGATCCTTCTACTTAGATTCTCTGTGGAAACTAAAGCAAGAGGTATCGATGAGGAAATACCAGATGAAATTTTCCTGAACATTCTCTATTATCAAGATAAAACGGCAATACGATATATTCTTCATCCATAACAGAATCACGAAGAAACCCCAATTGTAAGATATGACGGCAACTGGCCACTTTTAATTTGTCGCTTTTTGGCCATAGTTCTAACAAACTGACAAAAAATTTGCGCAGCATTTCTCCAATTTCCAGATAAGTGATAGAATCTGCTTCACGTAAATCATTAAAAATATTTGCATGATTTCGAGAATTTTTTGTATGAACCAATGAAGCCAGTCCCTCACCGACGGTGCGGCTAAAATGCAAAATCCACACTGAGTTGGAATGTTTCATCTCAAACAGAGAAAAATAAGACCGTCCGGGAGACCAACTGCTCAAGTTGGCATAAGACAGGCATTGTTCAGTTTCAGAGGTAATTCTGAAGGCTCCGGGAAGGATTGTTTGAAGTTGGGCAGTTAGTGTATTTACCAGTCTCTGAACTAATAAATTCTCTTTAGACTCCGAGTACCTTTCGATTTGCTGTGAAAAACCTGCTCCGGGGAAGTTTTCGTCAGATGCCGGTTTTTCGATTTTGGGAACTTCAAATGTCTCCCGAATCATTTGTTGCAGTATTTCCTCTGACGTAATTTCTGTGACTGATGTTTGATTTAGCATTTTTTACTTTATAATTCCAAATCTGAAATGTCCTGGAAATCTCTTTCCAATTTCAGGATCAATTATACATCCAGATTCCGTTTGAGGCTAACATAATTTTTTTTTAAAGAAAACTTCCGAGTTAATAAGATTGAATTTACTGCTAATTTTTGAGAAGATCTAAGGAAAATGTTGAAAGACAGATTACGTGCCAATTTAAAAGAAAGAAAAAAAAATCGTGACAAAACTTTTACATATTCAAAGTTCATGCAGAAGTCTCTTGGCATCACCATTATTTTTCTATTTTGTTTTTCAGGCGGACTGTTTTTTGAACAAAATTTAGGGGCAGAAAGTCAGGGCCGCAAAATACAATCATATGTAAAAAATGGAACTGTTTTACCTGCCAGGAAAAGGGAAGCACGTATTCTAGAACAAAAAAACAAGGGACGTAAAGTGAAGTATTATGTTTTGAAAAAATCTGTTTTGCAAGGCAGAAAAAGTATTGCAAAAATGTCTGCAAATAAAATGTTGGAAACCGGTCTGGTTACTTCTAAGATGGTTAAAAATAACCAATGGTTTGTGAAAAAGCCTTTTCAGCCGCGATATACAAAAGTCAATATTGTCAGTAAATATACTCCTCCGGAGGTAAATCCAGAAGAATCTGATAAAATAAGCCGTGAGGCGATGCAGATGTCTAAAACACGAGCACGCATAACTGGACCTGTTAAGCCGGGCATTCTTTATTCTGAAGAGTCCAGTCGTGGAGTATTGGAGATGACTAAAACACGTGCGCGCATAACTGGACCTGTTAAGCCAGACATTCTTTATCCTGAAGAATCCAGTCGTGGAGTATTGGAGATGACTAAAACACGTGCGCGCATAACTGGACCGGTTAAGCCGGATATTATCTACTCTAAGAAGGTAAGTCGTGAGGCAATGGAAATGACATTGAAGCGCTCCCAAAAAGCTGTATCTGCAGGAAAAACTGTATCTGCAGGTAAAGGCATTGTCTACTCTGCTAAAACATTGAGAAAAATGAGTAAAAGGCCGACCATTGTTTATGCTCCATTTAAAAGTGAAAAAGCCGGTGAGAAGAAAAAAACCGATGTCGAAAAAAATTAAGTCAGTTCAACCCCTTGAAATTTCCCAGGAACTTTCCCCGTCAATTTAATTGTGGTGAAAACTTAAATAGTGTCTGAACGAAAATCTATCTACCCCAGTTTTTATCAGGGCTTCAGCAGTTTTTGAATAACCAGAGATTTAGTTGTCAATTTTAAGTTTTCTGCTAACAGAATGAAAAATCAGGCCAAAGAACTGTTAGCTGACTGCTGAAAGCTTTTTGTAAAATCCTCATTGCTGAAATCAAAAATAATTAACTGTTATTACAACATATTATTTTTTTCTTTCAAGCACTAATAATCAATATAAGAAACAAATATGGCTTTTTTGCTAATAAAAGGTATTATCAAATTGTAGGATCCAAACACATCATTGACTGAGGTAAAACAATGACTCCAAAAAAAGTAAACGATTTAGATCCGCAGGAAACCCAGGAATGGGTAGAGGCTATGGAAGCAGTTGTTGAAAGAGACGGTTTTGAAAGGGCACAATTCCTCTTACGAGAATTAGCAGACCATGCGGTTTTGTCTGGAGCAGGCAGTCCTTATTCTGCTAATACACCGTATCTGAATACAATTCCACCGGAACTTGAAGTACGTTCTAAAGGAGATCAGGAACTGGAGCACAAGATTCGCTCAATTATCCGTTGGAATGCAGCGGTAATGGTCATGCGTGCAAATCGGGATTCATCTGACTTAGGAGGGCACATCGCCAGTTTTGCTTCTTCGGCTACACTGTATGATGTCGGTTTTAACCATTTTTGGCAGGCAGCAGGTAAAGATCATGGTGGTGATTTAGTATTTTTTCAGGGTCATTCAGCACCAGGAATATATGCTCGGGCCTTTGTGGAGGGCAGGCTGACGGAAGAGCAAATGGATAATTTCCGTCGTGAATCCGATGGTAAAGGTGTTCCTTCATATCCTCATCCATGGTTGATGAAAGACTTTTGGCAGTTTCCGACTGTTTCCATGGGACTGGGGCCAATCATGGCAATTTACCAGGCACGTTTCCTAAAATACCTTCACAACCGCGGTTTAGCAGACACTACCGGACGCAAAGTATGGGCTTTCCTGGGGGACGGTGAAACAGATGAACCGCAATCTCTGGGAGCAATCGGCCTGGCCTCCCGTGAAAATTTGGACAATCTTATTTTTGTTATTAACTGCAATTTGCAAGGACTAGATGGTCCAGTACGTGGAAACGGAAAAATAATACAGGAACTTGAAGGTGATTTCCGTGGTGCAGGTTGGAATGTGATAAAAGTTATCTGGGGTTCATACTGGGATCCTTTGCTGGCAAAAGACACTGAAGGTTTTCTGCGTAAACGTATGGATGAAGCAATTGACGGAGAGTATCAGGCTTTTAAAGCAAAAGGTGGAGCATATACCCGAGCTCACTTTTTTGGTAAATACCCTGAATTGCTGGAGATGGTTTCTAATATGTCTGATGAGGACATTTGGAGACTGAACCGTGGTGGGCATGATCCTCACAAAATATACGCAGCATACCATTCTGCAGTAAGTCATACGGGACAGCCAACTGTAATTCTCGCAAAAACGGTAAAAGGTTACGGGATGGGAGGATCTGGTGAGGCAATCAACATCACTCATTCACAAAAGAAAATGAAAATGGACGATCTGAAAAGTTTTAGGGATCGTTTTCAGGTTCCAATTTCTGATAAAGAAGTGGAACAAATGTCGTTTTACAGGCCTCCTGATGATGCTCCTGAATTGGAATATCTTAAACAGTGCCGCACTGCTCTTGGTGGCCACCTGCCCGCCCGTAGAACAAAAGGAGATTCTCTTGACATTCCCTCATTAACAATTTTCGAGCGATTATTACAGGAAACTGGAGAACGGGAAATATCCACAACTCAGGCACTTGTGCAGGCAATGACGTTATTGTGCAAAGATAAAAACATCGGCCAGCGGGTTGTTCCCATAGTGCCTGATGAAGCAAGAACATTTGGCATGGAGGGAATGTTTCGCCAAATCGGAATTTATGCGCACGAAGGACAAAAATACGAACCTGTCGATCGTGATCAATTAATGTATTACAAGGAGAATCAGAGCGGTCAATTATTGGAGGAGGGCATTACTGAAGACGGCGCCATGTCTTCCTGGATTGCTTCTGCGACGGCCTACAGCAATTCCGGAATGCAGATGATTCCATTTTATATTTTTTACTCGATGTTTGGATTTCAGCGGATTGGAGATTTAGTTTGGGCTGCTGGAGATATGCAGGCACGGGGATTTTTAATTGGCGCTACTTCCGGACGAACCACACTCAATGGTGAGGGTTTGCAACATGAAGATGGACACAGTCAAATCATGGCTGGAAATGTGCCCAACTGTGTTTCTTATGATCCGACTTTTTCTCATGAATTGATGGTGATTATGCAGAATGGAATGGAACGCATGTTTAAAAAACAGGAGAATGTTTTTTATTACATAACCACAATGAATGAAAATTATTCGCATCCGGGCTTAAGTAAAGGTCAGGAAAAAAACATTGTGAAAGGTATGTATTTGCTGCAAAAAGGTAAAAAGGGGGAAACGAGAGTACAATTGTTGGGTTCCGGATCAATTTTACGGGAAGCGATTGCTGCGGCAGATTTGCTGTCTGCAGATTTTAAGGTGGAGGCGGACATCTGGAGCTGTACCAGTTTCAATCAACTGAAGCGTGACGGCGATGATGTTTCACGCTGGAACATGCTGCATCCAGATAAAAAACCAAAAATGAGTCATGTTGAAAAATGTCTCTTAGACACAGACGGTCCTGTAGTTGCGGCAACAGATTATGTCAAACTTTTTGCCGACCAGATACGTGCATATGTACCTCGATCTTATTCTGTGCTTGGAACTGATGGATTTGGCAGAAGCGATTCACGTCAAGCCTTGAGAAAGCATTTTGAAGTAGACCGTTATTACATTGCAGTGGCATCGTTAAATGCTCTTATGGAAGATGGGAGTGTTTCATTCAAAACAGTAAATGCTGCCATCAAAAAATACGGAATTGACCCCAACAAAAATAATCCATTGATGTCCTGAGGAGAAACGCCATGAGTAGTATCAAAGACATACTTGTTCCTGACATAGGTGAATTCGATGCAGTAGAAGTTATTGAAGTTCTGGTTAAATCGGGAGACGCCGTTTCTGTTGAAGATCCGCTGCTCACAATGGAAAGTGATAAGGCCTCAATGGATGTTCCTTCTCCGTTTAGCGGTACAGTAAAGACTATAAAAATAAAAGCTGGAGACAAAGTTTCACAAAACGACCTGATCCTTACTTTAGTGGTAAAAGAACTTGAAACTGCAGTTACGGAAACTTCTGCTGAAACAGAAAATTCTGAAGCAACTGCACCGGAAACTAAGGATATTGTTTCCACAAAAAAATCTGAATCAACAAGCTCTGGAGCTGTTTCCAAAGAACCGGCACGGCGTCCACCGCCAATAGTGATGTCGGTTAACCAGAAATCATTTTTGCGTGCACATGCCAGTCCTTCGATCCGTAAATTTGCCCGCGAATTAGGTGTTGACTTGAGTCAGGTCCATGGTTCCGGCCGCAAAGAACGTATCACAAAAGAAGATGTTCAGGAATTTGTCAAGCAGGCTTTGGGAGGAACAGCTTCCGGAACTGCTGCTGCCGGATCAGGAATTCCGGCAATGCCTGAAATAGATTTCAGTAAATTTGGTCCTGTAGAAATTAAACCGCTTTCCAGAATACAGAAAAAAGCTGCTGTAAATTTGCATCGAGGATGGCTGAACTTACCAATCGTTACGCATCATGATGAGGCTGATATAACTGAACTCGAATATTTTCGAAAATCGCTCAAAGACGAAGCGGCAAAGCAGGGTGTGAAGGTAACTCCTCTTGTTTTTTTACTCAAAGCATGTGCTGTGGCAATTCGGAAGCATCCAAATTTCAACTCATCCTTGACTGCAGACAAGGAAAATTTGGTGTTGAAGAAATATCTTCACATTGGAGTGGCAGTGGATACTCCGGACGGCCTGGTGGTTCCTGTGATAAGGGATGTGGAACAGAAAGGTTTGCTGGAACTGGCCAAAGAACTGGGTGAAGTTAGTGAAAAAGCTCGAGCAAAAAAACTAAAAACCAACGACATACAGGGCGGTTGTTTCAGCATTTCCAGTTTAGGCGGAATTGGCGGAACAGCTTTTACACCTTTGGTGAATGCTCCGGAAGTTGCAATTCTCGGTGTCACGCGTTCGCGTATGATGCCTGTCTGGAACGGTAAAGAATTTTTGCCGCGCCTGATGCTGCCAATGGATTTGACTTATGATCACCGTGTGATTGATGGAGCACAGGCGGCTCGATTTATGGTAGACTTGTGCGAAATTTTGTCAGATATGCGGAGAATGTCGTTATGAGTCTCATTGAAGTAAAGGTTCCGGATATTGGCGATTTTGAAGATGTTGAAATTATTGAAGTAATTTGCAATGTAGACGATAAGGTTGCACTGGAGGATCCGCTGATTTCTGTGGAAAGCGACAAGGCAACCATGGATGTTCCCTCACCGGTTGCGGGAATAATCCGTGAAATAAAAGTTAAAGCAGGAGATAAAGTTTCTGAGGGCAGCCTGATTTTAAAATTGGAGACAAAGGAATACGCAAAAGTTAAAACCCCAAAATCTGAAAAAATCCCGCCATCCCAAAATTCGAAACCAGATTCTCAATCGAAGACGCTCAAAACCGCAAAATCCTTTTCCGGAAAAGCAGATATGACATGCGATGTGCTCGTGCTGGGTTCCGGACCTGGAGGATACACCGCAGCTTTTCGTGCAGCGGATTTAGGTCAGGAAGTAATTTTGGTGGAACGCTACAATCGTATTGGTGGTGTGTGTTTGAATGTTGGCTGTATTCCGTCAAAGACACTGTTACATGCAGCAAAAGTCATTGACGAAGCTGAATCGATGAGTGCACACGGAGTATCTTTTGGAAAACCAAAAATTAATATTGACCAGTTGCGTGAGTGGAAAGACGGAATTGTAAACCAGTTAACCGGAGGTCTGAAGAGCATGGCCAAACAGCGCAAAGTGCAAATCATTACCGGCATGGGTGAGTTCATGGACCCTAACCATCTTTGCGTTACTGACGCTGATGCAAATAAAAATACAATTCATTTTGAAAATGCGATTATTGCAGCAGGTTCTCTGCCGGTGAAGCTCCCCTTTCTTCCGGAAGATTCACGTATTATAGATTCAACCGGTGCATTGGAGCTTACTGAAATTCCAGAGCATCTGCTGGTAATTGGAGGAGGTATTATAGGTCTGGAAATGGCTACTGTTTATCATGCTCTAGGTTCAAAAATAACCATTGTTGAAATGCTTGATGGCTTGATGGCAGGTGCAGACCGGGATTTAGTTCGCCCTTTTCAAAAAAGAATATCCAAACAGTATGAAAATATCTGGCTTGAAACACGGGTAACAAAGGTAGAAGCACTCAAAAAAGGAATGAAAGTTTCTTTTGAAGGTAAAAATGCACCGGGCAAGCCTCAGATATTTGACTGCATTCTCAGTTCAGTAGGACGTACCCCAAATGGATTCCGGATTGGTGCAGAAAAAGCTGGGGTAGCAGTTGATGAGGTTGGATTTATTGCGACTGATTCGCAAATGCGTACAAACGTTTCTCATATTTTTGCGATTGGTGATATTGTAGGCCAGCCGATGCTGGCACATAAAGCGACACACGAAGCAAAAGTTGCTGCAGAAGTTATTTCAGGAATGAAAAGGCATTTTGATGCCCGGACGATTCCGTCTGTAGCATATACTGATCCGGAAGTTGCCTGGGCAGGTATTACTGAAGAAGAAGCAAAAAAGCAGGGCATTGCTTACGGAAAAGGGAATTTCCCCTGGGCTGCAAGTGGACGCAGTTTATCTTTGGGACGCAGTGAAGGCATGACTAAAGTCCTTTTTGAAGAAGACACAAACAGAGTCATTGGAGTAGGGATTGTCGGGCCAAATGCTGGAGATTTGATTGCAGAAGGTGCTCTGGCGATTGAGATGGGATGTGATGCAGAGGATGTAAGTTCAACGATTCATCCGCATCCGACACTTTCGGAAACAGTGGCCTTTGCGGCAGAGGCTTTTGAAGGAACAATCACTGATCTCTACCTTCCAAAAAAGAAAAAAAACAGCACATCATAGTGCAAGGCAGCAAAATATTTGTGGTTTAAAAAAGAACTCGACAGTCACGAGTTTTATCGTGTCATCCCGAACATCTGTGAGGGATCTTATAAGATATTGGCACTTTATCAGATCTCTCCCTTCGGCAGAGATTACATGTC
>Ga0208205_100034_pt1 | contig 22054 bp, 17 predicted proteins | sample DeeseametaMP1494_FD_184185 | JGI IMG/M metagenome (GOLD analysis project Ga0208205, IMG submission 184185) | Marine microbial communities from the Deep Pacific Ocean - MP1494 (SPAdes) | ecosystem: Environmental > Aquatic > Marine > Oceanic | place: South of Fiji, South Pacific Ocean | collected... | reverse complement strand
CCCATTGCCAGAGTTTTAGGCTGAAGTTTCCCCTTGATCACTGCTTCTGTATCAGCAAACGCCGAATCGTCTTTTTCGCTGTTACGCACCTTTTCCCGATACTCAAACTCTCCACCTTGCCCAGGAGACTGAAGCATCAAAGTTACTGCAAAGGATGCGTTGTCGAAGTGCCATCCCAGTTGCTGACCTTGCTCATAATAATTAATATTTATGGAAGAAAGTGTATCTGCATAAGGAAAGACCGGCTCCCCCAAAACCTGTTTCAAAAACTTTCTGAAATCAGGCCATTCATAAATCGTCCTTAACAGAGAGTTCTCCGGAACCTGATCATGCGTGATACAACCCTTGTCACTGACCTGTTCTAAATTACGTATGTGTTTTGCGGGAAAGTTAGGGTCCGGATCCAGCAGGTAGGCGTTGTGATTCTGGTGACAAAAATATGCCAGTTGTCGCACCTCTTTTGCTTCAGTTTGCAGTAACGTGATTGTTTTTGTGTTCAGAAAATCCTCCATAACCAAAGCACCTTTGCTGTCCAAATGATCTTTGCTCTTTTGGATGTAGCTACTGTCTTGAATTGGATGCAACTCGAGATTGACAATGGTTTCCGGATTCATAATTTTCCAAATGTGGTTGAAGCATTTTAGTGATTAATAATTGTTTCTGTATAAATTTATGATTCAAGCGGCAGGATGATCACTAACCTGAACGACCAATTTACCAAAGTTTTTGCCCTCCAGAAGTCCCATGAAGGCTTCCGGAGCGTTTTCAAGACCCTCCACAATATCTTCACGATAATGTAGTTTTCCTTGCTGAATCCAAGTTGCGAGTTGTGTTAAAGCCTCTTTTTCCTGACTGGCAAAATCCCAGACGATGAAGCCGCGAAAAGTCAGACGTTTGACCAGAATATCCCGCATAAGCAACGGTGTTAAATTTGGCCCCGGCGGCAATTCAGTGGCATTGTAAAGTGCTATTAATCCGCAAACCGGAATGCGCGCAAAGTCGTTGAGCAAGGGCAAAACTGTTTCAAATACTTTACCGCTTACATTTTCAAAATAAACATCAATTCCGTCCGGACAATCATTTTTTAGTGCTTCAGGAAAGTCCAGGCTTTTGTGATTGACACACGCATCAAAACCAAGTTCCTCTGTGACAAATTTACACTTTTCCGCAGAACCGGCAATTCCGACTGCGCGTGCGCCTTTTACGCGCGCGATCTGCCCAACCACCGAACCGACTGCTCCGGATGCGGCGGCGACTACAACCGTTTCACCTTTTTTGGGTTGACCAATGTTGAGCAAACCGGTGTATGCCGTAACTCCGGGCATACCCAAAACTCCGGTTGCAGTGGAAATTGGTGCAAGCTGAGAATCAATTTTTCTCAACGCTTTACCCTCCGATGCCCAATAAACCTGCCAGCCCCCTGAACCGAAGACAATGTCGCCTTCGTGAAAATTGGAGCTTCGGGATTCAAGCACCTGCCCGACTGTGCCTCCGGTCATCACCTCTTTTATTTCCAATGGTGCGGCATAAGATTTGCCATCATTCATGCGTCCCCGCATATACGGATCAAGAGACAAAAAAATGGTTTTACATAAAACCTGTCCCTCTTCCGGAACTGGAACAGAAGCATCAACTAAACTAAAATCAGCAGGCTGCGGTTTTCCGCTTGGACGCTTTGCTAAGATAATTTGACGGTTTATTTTGTTTGACATATTGACCTGTTTTAAGGATTTAAAAAGATTTAATGTTTGTGAATAGTTTTACAGAAATGCACAAAATACTCTGAGACACTTCCCGGTCTGATGTTTTAACTCTAAAGAATACACAGTATATCTCCTCATCTCAAGATTGTCTTAGCCACTGATCCGCATACCACCTAGCAAAGGAAGCAACATTCGCTTCCAGGTGCGGCTGAAATCGCCCCTGACGAGCATCGGAAGAAGCGAGTCCACGCTGTTGGTTCACCAATGCCGGAATGTCTTCTTCGATTCCGGCATCAAAACGCTGATAATAAGCAGCTATTTTTTTCTCGAAGTCCGGAAGTGCCGCGGTTTCCGGCGGAACACAAATGCTCTGGTAAACTTGACAGCAATCCGCGCCGAGTGGATAGGCTTCATAAATCCAGAGTACGTCCATACCGGCCGCAAAGGTCATGTTTGGAAATACCCAGGTGTATTGGACACCGGAAGCGGCACGACCTTGGAGATTCGTCATGCTTGGCAGGGGTTGTTCTTCGGAATCCTGTAACAGTCCGCCGGTGCCTTCTGTGTTTCCAAACTGACTGGCAAAGGCTCCGGTCACTTTGTCGGCTGGAGTTGGAAAATTGTAAATTTCATCAAGTGAATCCGGATGCACAATGGGCAAATGGTAGTATTCATTGAATACATCCAGAAAGGCTTTCCAGTTGCAGTCAACAGTCAACGATCTTCGCCGTGTTGTCACCAGTGATTCAATGGGCCACGGAGCATGAATTTCTGCAAAATCACCAAGGTAATCATCAAGATCGGGCGCAGAAGGAGCGAGACAGACGAAGGCAAAACCAAGCCGCTCCTCGGCATGATAACTGATCAGTCCATAATCTGACCTCTCAAAACCGGAAACCTTGTTCATGTGCGGCGCTCCGGAGAGAGAGCCATCGAGTTTGTAAGTCCAAGCGTGAAACGGACAGCGTATATGTTTACAGTTGCCGTCATCGTTCAAAAGGCGGGCGCCTCGGTGGCGGCAAGTGTTGGCAAAAGCCCTCAAAATTCCATCATGATCCCGTAGTACAATGACGGGTTTTCCGCCAAGATTCATCGTTTCATAATCTCCGGAGACTGCAAAACGATCTGCACGCCCTAACCCAATCCAGTTGTGTTGAAAAATTTTTTCGAGTTCCTCCTGCAAAAGTTCTTCCGAAGTGTAGCATTCCGGTGGAATCGAAAGGGCTTGCTCTGCCGGCAGTTGGCAGTTAGCAAGTTGTTCACGCAGGGATTTCAATTGAGCAACCATTGAGTGAACCCTCCAATGGGGTTGTTGGTTTTCAACTCTTGAACAGTTAAGTTCATGGGGGGATTAATTATGAAATGGAGTGTGGATTTTGTTCACTTGGTATCATAAACCTCATGTTTAAGACGTTCCACTTCAGCTTGGAAAGTAATCATTTCCGGAGCAAAATTTTCCGTACAAAGTGGTTCCGGACGAAAATTTCCATAGCGATCTTTTCCACGTACCAAAGTGGCTGATTCAAGGTCAGTGTGTTTCTGTTGAGTTCGTGGTGTGAGATATTGCAGGGAAAGCCCTATGCGGCGGTCGTTAGTGGTATTCGGATGTGAGGCGTGAGCGACCCAGCCATGATGAAACGATACTTGTCCGGGTTGAAGTTCAACGCTGACTGTTTGTTCTTCGTCAATGTTAATACTTAATTCCTGCCCCCGGTGAAGGATATTATTTTCTCCAAAAGTATCTTGATGTTCATATTTTCCTTCACGATGTGAGCCGGGAAACATTTTCATACAACCGTTTTCAGTCGTCACATCGGAAAGTGCAACCCAGGCGGTCAAAAGCTCGTCTCCATCCAATCCCCAATATGTTAAATCCTGATGCCATGAAACATACTTTTTGTTTTTAGGTTCTTTGATAACGTAAGCTGAATCCCAAAGCAAAATATCCGGCCCCAGTAGGCTTTCTACAGCATCCAACAGTACCGGATTCTGCGCTATATCTATAGCCGATTTCATCAACAAATAAGGTTTGGTTCGGTAGTGCATCGGCCCGTGTTTCGCCTCCAGATTTTCTAATTGCTCTCTGTGGTCGGCGGCTTCTTCTGCTGAAAAAATTCTCAGGGGAAAGAAAAAACCGTCCCGTCGATATTGTTCTTGATCTGCTTGGCTGAGTTGATGGCTCATATCGTTTTTTTCGGCTGAGTCAGTTTTCCTTCATCAATCGAAGTGGTTCCACGGCTCGCTGATAACACGCCCAACCATTGGTTCAAAATGCTCTAAAGGCAAGGTGTCGTAATCCGGATCAAATGAACATTGATCCCATTGGGAACAGAAATCAACACACGCTTGATAAAACTGGTGATCCTTGAAATTATCCCGGATGTTGCGGTCTTTATTGATGTGGTGAAAATAGTAGTAACCTTGAAACAGGCCGTGATGTTTGAGTACCCAATAATTGCGTTCGCTGATGTAAGGTTGAAGAATGGCGGCGGCGACTTGACTGTGATTGTCCGGAGCTAAAACATCACCGATATCATGCAGCAAAGCACAGACAATGGTTTCTTCATCCGAACCATCCCGTTCTGCGCGAGTGGCCGTTTGTAGAGAATGCTGATAGCGGTCGATTTGATAGCCCAAACGATCTCCCTGCATTCGCTTGAGCAATCCCAATAGCATCTCCGGAATTCCATCGATGCATTGAATATAAAGCGGCTCGAGGAAAGCATATTCCTCCTTTGTGCCGTCTTCCATTTTTGTGAAGCTGACTGTTTCCATAAATTCCTCCGGAACTATTATTGTAGGGATGTATTACCGATTTTTCTCAATCTGCGTTGAATTACAGTTAAGTGGTTGCGAATGTTATCGTGTTCAAAGTAAGCATCCTGCAAATGTCGTTTGGCATTTGCTACAAATTCTTTGCGAGCATGTAACACTCGATGCCCTGCAACGAGTAAAATTTGCCCTCCTTCCAAACGAAAAATTGCTTTTGCCTTATCACTGGTAATACGGGTAGAAAACTCATGGTAAGCGCTATAAAACTCATTGAGTCCGGTTCGTACCGGATTCATTGGTTGCATAGTTTGATTGGAATAACGCACTCCGGCAATCTGTCCGCCTGTATCCAATTGAATGATAGGTTGAGTGGCAAAAGTTTCGTTATTGTCATCAAAAATCCTGAATGGAACCGGAGTATAGCATAAACGATCAAACCAGTTTGGATGAGCGTTACGGAATTGGGTTGCCACAGCAAATCCATCCACAATAATCGACTCTCCATGTTCCGTTTCATTGACAAGCATGTGCAGAGCTTGAACACTCGGAGGCCAGGAATAACTAGGCAAATCGGTATGTGGGGGCAGTTCTAAGTTCGTACTGGCAACATTGTAACCTGTGGAATCCACCACAACATTATGAATCCTTCCGAAAACTGTTTCTCGCAACGGCCCCAACATCGGCGCTAGATTTTCCAGACATTCTTTCGTTGGAGCGTTGGTCAGTAAAATAGTACCTGTGCTCAGAAAATTTTCAATCGCATCGACAGCAATGCTATCGTTATGTATAAACTTTCCGTAGTCAAATTGCTGAGGACGAAACTCACTGCTCCAAAGCCGCAGATGAGTTGTTTGGGGAATCGTTAAAGCGCGAATAGCTGACCCTTCATAAACTGACCGGTGTCCGTCAGGCCAAAGAAGATGCAGTTCATCTTCAATCAGATCGACAGTTTCTGGCATCAAGTTAACATCAACTTGGGCCAATTGAAACAACTTCTCTGTTGTTTGAGTGTTTCGACACAGATCGCAAGCACAATTATCTCGCAACCACAAATTCGGAAGCAGGGTAGTCTCTCCGTTTTTCCAAGTGATTTCAACAGATTCATCTTTTTTGATCATGATTCTTAGTCCGAAATATCATTTTGAAGTGATTCGATCCATGTTAAAAAGTTTACAAGCGATAAGTCGGTTCTTTTTCGTCAAGAATAGCCTTTAGTTCTTCAAAATATATTTGACTGAAATCCGGATAATTCTCCAATTGTCCAGCGGTTTTTTCTGCAATCTCATCAGAAAGCAAGCGTAGCGGCTGTCCTGTCCAGAGTGCTTTGATGTAAGTTTCCGCGGCCCGTTCAAAATAATAAAGCCGATTGAAAGTGTCGGCCACATTTGAGCCGATAACAAGTACACCGTGATTGCCCATAATCATGACTTTGATCTTAGGATCGTTGAGCATTTCAGCACACCGCTCTCCCTCCTTCTCAAAAGCCAGTCCACCGTATTCCTCGTCAATCACGTAACGCTTATAAAATATGGCCGAATTTTGGTCGATTGGTGGTAAGTTGCTGTCTGCGAGACTTGCCAAAACGGTGGCGTAAATCGGATGAACGTGCATCACACAACGAGCATGCGGGCAGTGTCGGTGAATGGAACCATGCAGTCCCCAGGCAGTCACATCCGGAGCATCAGGATGTTTATAATCAGGTGGTTCTTTGGTATCGAGCAATAACAAATCACTTGCTTTGATGCGGCTGAAATGCCGTTTCGGGTTGATGAGAAAGCGGGTTCCGTCATCATTGACCGCCAATGAAAAATGATTGGCGATGGTTTCGTGCATTCCCATCCGAACCGTCCAGCGGAAGGCACAAGCCAAATCAATGCGTTCGTTTTCATAGTTAAAACTGGATTGAGTAGTAACCGATTTGTGGTCCGGAAGATTGTCGCGTTTCATAACTCTCACTAATTTTTGTTAAGTTCCTGAAAACCTTTTCCTGCATAATCAGGAATGTCTAAATTCTGATGCTCATTCCAAATTTCTGCAAGTTTTTCGTAAAGAATTTTTCCAAATGGACAAGCCTTTCCTTTGTTGGTATTGACATGCAACAGCATGTGTTCAGCTGTGGCCAGAACATCACCGGTAGGAGGATGAAACATTTCATGAACAATCCGGAAGCGTTTTTCGTCAAAACCGAGTAACTGCGATTTCACAGAAAGCGGTTCGCCGCCAGCGACTTCACAAACATGCCGGATGTGCGTTTCCACTGTATAAACTGAAAAACCCTGTTTGCGATAATTTTCATCCATGCCGATAAAATTCAAAAACGCATCAGTTGTATCACCAAAAACTTGCAGGTAACGGCTTTCGGTCATGTGACCATTGTAATCCAACCAGTCCGGACGCACTTGCGAATCATGCAATCGTAAGGGTTCGGAAAAATCTGGATCGCTGGCAACGATTCCGGAATGTGCTTTTTCGTAGAGACGTTCTTCGTATTCTTTAAGCAACGCTCCCGCACCCCAATCATGGAGTTTGAGTCCCTGCATAATCGCCACCAGATTATCATCACGGATGCGTTCCAATTCACGGATAGAGTGCATTCCGGATTGCGCGTCGGACTGAGTCACAATTTTCTCAATCAATTCTTCATTCAGTTCCGGAACATCCGTCAACTTGGTCCAGGGCCAGCTCAATGTAGGCCCAAATTGCGAAATAAAATGACGCATTCCGGCTTCACCTCCAGCAACACGATATGTTTCAAACAACCCCATTTGCGCCCAGCGCAGGCCAAAACCATAACGAATCGCATCATCCAGTTCTTCAGTAGTCGCCACATCATCACGAATCAACCATAGTCCCTCACGCCACACTGCTTCCTGCAAACGGTCGGCAATGAAGGCGTCAATTTCTTTGCGCAAAATCAAAGGTTTCATGCCAATGTTTCGATAAAATTCTGCGGCAGATTGTTTGGCAGCATCGGAAGTTTTTTCGCCCCCGCAGATTTCAACAAGCGGCAAAAGATAAACAGGATTGAAGGGATGACCGACCATGAAACGCTCTGGATGCCTCATTTTGGTTTGCAGGGAGGTCGGTTTTATTCCGGAAGTGGAGGAACAGATCAGTGCAGATTCAGGAGCAAATTGAGCAATTTCGTTTATAATCGAACGTTTGAAATCCGGATTTTCCGGAACACTTTCCTGAATAAACTGAACGTTCTTGACCGCTTTTTTGATGGAATCCACAAATTCAATATTGCCCTGCTTCACCAACGGAGCCATTGTTAGTTTTGAATAGGCCAGTTCCGCATTTGCGAGTATTTCCTTTAGAGTTCGTTCTGCAGTGTCAGATGGATCAAAGACTTTCACATCAATTCCGTTCAATACCAGTCTCGCGGCCCATCCACCGCCGATGACACCACCACCGACAAGTGCCGTTTTTTTAATTAACTTACTCATTCATTCTCTGTCAAAAGGATTTTCATTGGTTCAAATAAACTTTCTTCGTACTTGCGGAAAGTGCGGAAATGCAACTCCAGTCATTACCAAAATGGCCCCGATTGCTTTGATCAAAGTAATTTCTTCTCCAAGAAAAATTGCCGCAAATAAAAATCCAAAAGGGATGATCATAACGAGTAATAAACTAGCCATTCCTATCGGAAGATGGCGCATGGCTTGATTATAGAGAAAGAAAGGAATGGCCATCGAAAAAACCAAAAACAACAAAGTCATCATTGTTCCGGAAGATGCTTGAAGCGGAAGTTCAGTGTCTCCAAACACTATTAGATAGATGAACAAAACAACCGACGCAGAAATCATCTGACTGGAAGTGACTTGAATCGCCGGTATTTCAGTTGTCATTATTTTCCTTGTCATTATTTGACTTACAGCCATCAAACAAAAAACTGACAGCAAAAGTGAATTGCCCCAAACAGTATCTGCTCCATTAAATGCTTCCCCGGAAAAATATATGATAATTCCAGAAAAAGCAAGAGTGCTACCTAACCAGACTGAAGACCGGAGTTCTTCCTTAAAAACAACCCGCCCAAGCACTGACTGAGAGAAGGGCATCAATGCCATAATGAGTACCGTGTTTGAAGCACTCAAAACTGTTAGTGAAGTCACAAATAGCAGAGAAGTCAAGCCGGGATCAAGCACACCCAGCAAAAATGGTCTCCAGCCAATTTCTTTAGGACGGAAACGGTGCCCCATAATAAAAGACACCAGCAACAAAATAAATGCCGCAAAAACCGCTCTCATAAAAACAAGTTGCGGAACAGCAATTTCCTCAAGTGCCAATTTGTTGGCGGCAGGATTCAGCGACCATAAAAGACAGGCAGCAATAATAGAGGTATAAGCACGAATTAACATCACAAACTCCAAAGATAGATTAGTTATGTTTATTAATAAACAAATTAAAATAATGGTAAATAAATTAAAGTAAAATTACACTTGCATCTATTTTGTATCTGTTTTACAAGAGATAAGTATTTTTTACAATTGATTATTTTTCATCATTAAGATTAGTTTAGATTATGAATAATTTTACAGGACTGCCCTCACTGAATTATCTACACACATTTGAATCCGTCGCCAGACATTTGAGTTTCACCAATGCAGCCAAAGAGCTTTGTGTCACACAAGCAGCGGTGAGCCACCAAATCAGGGCTTTGGAAGAGCATCTCGGCGTCAGATTGTTTCATCGGGAAAAACGCAAAGTACTTCTTTCTGAGGAAGGACTAAAATTATTACCGTCTGTAGTCAGTGGATTACAGGGCATTGCAGACAGTTTAGAAAGCATTCACAATTATGATTCCGAGGACACCTTAGTGGTCGGCGTGGGCTCGTCTTTTTCCGCAAACTGGCTGGTGCATCGACTCGGAACATTTTATCAACAATATCCGGAAGTCAATCTCCATTTGAAAATTACAAACAATGATCCTGATTTTGCTGCTGATGAAACGGACATGGCAGTAGTGTGGGGCAAAGGAGATTGGGAGGGGCTTATGTGTGAACAGTTGATGGTTGTCGAATTCACACCTGTCTGCAGTCCGGAACTGCTGAAAAATTCCCAACCGCTGAGAACTCCGGAGGATCTCATTCACTACCCTTTGCTCGATGATTCAGATTATGAAAGTTGGCAGGAATGGCTGGAAGAGGCTGGTATTCCTGAACGAAAATATAAACGACGGATGGTTATCAGGGATTCCAATGTACTTATCAACTCTGCACTGGATGGACACGGGATTGCGCTCTGTGCGGTAGGAATTGTACAGGAATATTTGGATTCCGGCCGGCTTGTGCGTCCCTTTGATCTTTCAATAACAGGAGGTGGTTTTCACTTTCTTGTCTATCCAGAAAAAGCTTTGAGAAAACCATTGGTGCGTTTATTCAAAGACTGGCTGATCAGTGAGGTCACAAAAATTGAATTTCAGGAAACCTCTTAAAAGTCTTTTTAGGTATGCAAATAGAATGGCAGGAATGGATCGGCCTCAGTCCGGCAATGTTTCTCTATGCAGTGGTCGCCATTGGCGTTGCGGCTTTCATTCGAGGATACAGCGGTTTCGGTTTTTCGGCCCTGACCGTAACCAGTTTATCACTGATTTTACCTCCTGCAGAAGTAGTACCTTCAGCATTCATGCTTGAAATAGCGGCCAGCATTTACATGCTGCCCCTGGTTTGGCGAACTGTTAACTGGAAGGTTTTGCGCTGGTTGCTTTTAGGAGTAGTACTGGGGACTCCTTTTGGAATTACAGTTCTAACAACTGTTCCACAGAAACCAATGCAGCTGCTCATTTCAGTAATAGTACTGGCGGCAAGCCTGCTGCTATGGAAAAAATCACAGACTAGCCAAACTGTAAATAGAGGTTGGACTTTTGGAGTTGGTTGTATATCAGGACTGATCAATGGTGCCGCAGCGATTGGAGGGCTGCCGGTTGTTTTGCTTTTCCTTTTCATTTCAGCCGGATCCGCGTCAACTCGGGCCTCAATGGTTGCCTACCTTTTTATCATCGATCTCTACGCAGTTTTTCTCCCAGGTAGCCAACAGCTGATTTCAACCGAATTATTGGGACGCACAGTTCTGTTGTTAATTCCACTGTTTCTTGGTATTTACATTGGACACCGCAGTTTTGTAAAAACATCTCCTGAATCATTTCGTAAATTTGTCCTCAGTTTATTGATTGTGTTGTCATTGGCAGGAATGATACGTGGTATTCTGCTTTAACTGCTTATTTTTGAAGTAATGCTTCATACTTGTGGTTTAAATAAAAGATTTAAAATACTAAATCCTTTACTATTTACTCAAGTTCGTTTCAGGTTCGTATGAAAATCAAAACCGAATTTCCGCACAAAATACAAACAATAAAACACATTTGGATTCCCATGCCGGACGGCTGCCGTTTGGCCGCCCGAATCTGGCTTCCGGAAAATGCGGAACAGCAACCTGTACCGGCAATATTGGAATACATTCCGTATCGAAAAAATGACGGCACTGCTCTGCGTGATTCTCTCTATCATCCGTATTTTGCTGGACACGGATATGCTGCTATGAGGGTTGATATGCGCGGCAGTGGGGACTCTGAGGGAGTAATGCTGGATGAATACCTGCAACAGGAACTGGACGACGCGGTTTCTGTAATGGCCTGGCTTGCGGAGCAGTCCTGGTGTGACGGATCCGTCGGTATGATGGGTAAATCATGGGGCGGGTTCAATTCATTGCAAGTCGCAGCACTGCAGCCTCCGGAACTGAAAGCAATCATCACGGTTTGCTCTTCCGATGACCGTTACGCCGACGATGTACATTACAAAGGCGGATGCGTCTTGAGTACAGATATGCTCGGCTGGTCTACGACAATGCTTGCCTGGAACGCACGGCCACCGGACCCTACAGTGCTTGGAGAGAGTTGGCGTGATCGCTGGTTGGAGCGCTTAGAGCAAACTCCCTTAATGGTAAAGGAATGGATCAGTCATCAGCACCGCGACGCTTATTGGAAACACGGTTCGATTTGTGAGAATTTTTCGAAGGTGCAATGTGCGGTGTATGCGGTTGGCGGCTGGGCTGACCCGTACAGCAACGCAATTCCGCGAATGCTTTCCGGACTTACCTGTCCACGCAAAGCGCTGATTGGACCTTGGGCGCACGAGTATCCGCAACGAGCTTTACCTGGTCCACAAATCGGTTTTGTACAGGAATGTTTACGCTGGTGGGATTATTGGCTCAAGGATATTGAAAACGGAATTATGGATGAACCGATGCTGAGGGCGTGGATGCCGGGTAGTATTGCTCCCAGCACACATTATGAAGAGCGTCCCGGACGTTGGGTGGCCGAAGCAAAATGGCCTCCGAAAAACGACGAATCTCAAACCTGGTATTTAAATCGGAACGGCTTGAATCAAAATGCGGAAACGGACAAACCTATGCTTTTCCCAACCTCACAAACTGTGGGATTAAATGCAGGAGTGTGGTTTCCTATGGGTACCGCTGGAGAGTTTCCCGGTGATCAGCGTTCAGCAGATTCCGGATCGTTGTGTTTTACTTCGGAAGCCTTTTACGATGGGATGGAAATTTTGGGAAATCCTGAAGCGACGGTCACGCTGTCTGCCGATCAGACTGAAGCATTACTTGCTGCACGTCTGTGTGATATTGCGCCGGATGGTTCGTCACTACTGGTGAGTTGGGGCTTACTCAATTTGACACACTGTAACGGACACGAAAATCCGGAAGCATTGGATCCCGGCGAAAAATTCACCGCAAAGGTTCAGCTCAACGCCTGTGCCCATGCTCTCAAATCCGGGCACCGCTGGCGGCTGTCTCTTTCCTCTGCGTACTTCCCTCATGCCTGGCCCAGTTCGAAAATAACCAAACTAAAAATTTTTCCGGGCATTGAAACTTATCTCAACCTTCCGTTCAGAAAAATCCCTCAGGAAGATACACAGCTTGCTGAGTTTTTAGAGCCGGAATGTTCTCAGCCATTGGCTACAGAAGAAATTAGAACTGCCAGCCGCAAAAGAACTATAGAGCATGAGGTAATTGAAGACAGTTTCACTCTCACTCACAGAGTGGACAATGGACGCTTTCGTTTCGTAGAAGACGGGCTGGAAACTGAAGATCTTAGTTGTGATTCCCTTTCTCTAAATGAAGACAAACCTCTTTCTTTGAAAGTATGCTGTGAACGTACAGCGGGGATCGGGCGTGGTGACTGGCAAACCCGCGTCGAAGCCTCTGGTACAATGACTGCTACATCCGAAAATTTTCATGTCACTTCCAGGCTGGAAGTTTTTGAAGGCGATCAGCGTTTCTTTTTCCGCACCTGGGATTTTAAAGTCCCGAGAGAAGGGGTTTGAAGGTTTGTGAGCATACTCTCTTTTTTGTTGACAAACTGTTTTTTATGCATTACGTTGTAACTTTATTTCAAGTTCATAGCGTTTTTGGAAATTTTATTGTTTTGAAACGCTCTGTGTCTAAACTAACGAATTGACGTCATTGTTAATGAATAACACTGATTAGCAATTCTTCATTAAAAAGGTACAAATGGATAGTAAAATAGACCACATCAAGGAACAACTAATGTCCGGCAGGATCACTAGACGTGAATTTGCACAGCGTTTAATGGTGCTGGGTATTGCAGGAACTAGTGCAGGAACTTTACTGACATGGGCAGAGAAAACTCAGGCTGCGGGCAAGCGCGGTGGACGTTTACGTGCCGGAATTGCTCATGGCTCCACCACCGATACGCTGGATCCGGCGACCTATGAAAACGGTTTCATGGGTAAGATCAATTATGCCATCCATAACCATCTCGGTGAAGTAGATCATACTGGAAGCATGGCTCCGGAATTGGCGGAAAGTTGGGATCCTCAAAATGGTGCGAAAACCTGGGTTTTTAACCTGCGCCGGGGAGTGGAGTTCCACAATGGAAAGACGCTGGATTCCGACGACGTGATCGCTTCGTTTCAGCACCACATGGGTGAAACAAAGTCCCCAGCAAAATCACTGCTGAAGCAAGTCAAAAGCATTCGTAAGGACGGTAAGTATACGGTTGTTTTTGAATTGTCTGGGGGTAATGCCGATTTCCCTTTTGTAGCTTCAGATTATCATATCGCGATAAAACAAGCTTGGGATGGTGGAAAAATCAGTCCAAATGACGGACTAGGTACAGGTCCCTATGTCCTTAAGGATATGGAGATGGGTGTCCGTTTTTTTGGAACACGCAACCCCAATTATTTCAAGCAGGACCGTGGCTGGTTTAACGAACTGGAGATGCTTTCCATCATTGACCCAACTGCCAGAAGCAATGCCCTGACAACCAGAGAAGTTGATGTCATTGACCGTGTTGATTTGAAAACCGCCCACCTGCTTGCACGCAAGAGTGGAATCAATGTTGAAGAAACGACCGGTACAAAGCACTATACCTTCCCGATGCGCACGGACACTTCGCCCTTTGACGACAACAACGTCCGCCTCGCGCTCAAGCACGCTGTAAACCGTGATGAGATCGTGGAAAAAGTGCTGTTCGGACACGGGGTTGTCGGGAACGATCATCCAATTGCACCCTCCCAGCCGTTCCACGCAGCTACTTTGCCACAACGCACATACGATCCGGACAAAGCCCGTTTTTACGCAAAAAAAGCCGGAGGTATCAAGGTGAAGCTTTCTGCGGCTGACGCGGCTTTTCCTGGAGCAGTCGATGCTGCAGTTCTATACAAAGAACATGCTGCTGCTGCTGGAATCGAAATTGAGGTGGTGCGTGAGCCGAGCGACGGTTACTGGTCAAACGTCTGGATGAAAAAGCCTTGGGGAGCGTGTTACTGGGGTGGTCGTCCGACAGAGGACTGGATGTTCAGCACAGCATACATGGGTGGAGCCTCATGGAACGACACTTTCTGGAAGAATGACCGCTTTGACAAACTGCTCATTGAGGCAAGGGCTGAAACCAACCAGGCCAAACGCCGTGAAATGTACTATGAAATGCAGCAGATAGTACGTGATAAAGGTGGAGTTGTTGTTCCCATGTTTGCGAACTATGTCTTTGGTACATCTGACAAAGTCGCTCATGGAACATTGGCTGGAAACTGGGACCTGGATGGAGATAAGTTCCACGAACGCTGGTGGTACTCCTGATCGAGCAACAGGTAAAAAAGTAGCAAGGTGCAAGGAACATGTGACGAGTGACAAGTAACAAACTAGACTTGAACCTTGAACCAAACCTTGAACCTTGAAATGAGCCTATAGCCTTGATTCATATCCTCAAGATCGTGGCCCAGCGTATCGCGCTGGGTCTCCTCACCCTCTTTGCCATTTCTCTCATCATTACATTTGGGGTTGAGTTATTGCCCGGAGATTTGGCGGAGGCCATTTTAGGTCAGGGGGCAACCCCGGAAACCGTAAAAGTTTTCCGAACAGAGCTTGGACTGGACAAGCCTGCCCATCTGCGCTATCTCAGTTGGCTGTACGGTATGTCAACCGGAGATATGGGTGTTTCGCTTGCCAACAAACGTGAAATTTCCGAACTGATAGGTATTCGTCTTTCCAACACCATTTTTCTTGGAGGGTTTGCTGCGGCAATTTCAGTTCCTTTGGCTTTATTTCTTGGAATCCTCGCTGCCCTTTATCGTAATACTCTTTACGACAGAGCTGTCAACACCTTCACCCTCACTTCCATTTCGTTTCCGGAATTTTTTGTTGCATACATTCTGATCTTTTTCTTTGCCATCAAACTCGGTTGGTTTCCGGGGATTTCCAACGTCAGTACAAATTTATCGTTGGGCGACAAACTATACCGTTCCATGCTTCCAGCGGCCACACTTACTCTTGTGGTTGTAGCACACATGATGCGCATGACACGGGCCGCTATCATAAATTTATTAGCCAGTCCTTACATTGAAATGGTGCGGCTTAAAGGAATAAGTCCCATGAAAATTATCCTGCGACACGCACTACCAAATGCACTGGCTCCAATAGTAAATGTGGTTGCAATAAATTTGGCTTATCTTGTAGTTGGAGTGGTTATTGTCGAAGTTGTTTTTGTCTATCCGGGACTCGGTCAGCTGATGGTTGACAGTGTTTCCAAACGGGATATTCCGGTTGTACAGGCCTGCTCAATGATCTTTGCTTCAGTTTACATTCTACTCAATCTCTCAGCAGACATCATCTCCATCGTCACAAACCCCAGACTGCTTCATCCACGCTGATGTCGAATATACTCAAAATTATTTTCTCAGCGCCATTGAGCGCTAAATTTGGAATGCTGGTTGTTGTAATCTATTCCATAGTGGCAATTTTTGCACCCTTCATTGCCCCGTACGGTGAAAGAGAAATTCTTGGAAGGGCTTTTGAATTATGGTCAGACAAGTATCCCCTAGGCACAGACAACCTGGGTCGGGATATGCTTTCACGGATGATTTTCGGTGCCCGTAATACAATTGGCCTTGCACTGAGCATTACGATTTTAGCTTTTTTACTTGGCAGTCTAACAGGCATGATTGCAGCCGCACTTGGTGGTTGGGTGGATCAGATTTTAAGTCGTATTGTGGATGTACTTATGTCCATTCCTTCATTAATTTTTGCCCTTTTGATACTCTCAATCTTCGGTACTTCGGTCCCTTATCTGATTGCTACAATCACTGTTATAGACGCCACCCGTGTTTTCCGCCTCGCTCGTGCCACTGCCATGAATGTGGTAGTAATGGATTATGTTGAAGTAGCTCGTGTCAGGGGAGAAAAACTCGACTGGGTCATCCGCAAAGAAATATTACCAAATATCACAGCACCACTGCTCGCAGAATTCGGGCTGCGTTTTTGCTTCGTTTTTCTTTTCATTTCCGCACTCAGTTTTTTGGGACTCGGTCTTCAGCCGCCCGCAGCGGATTGGGGTTCAATGGTCCGGGACAATGCAACACTGATTACTTTTGAAGACATGACACCCCTCCTGCCTGCAGGAGCAATTGCACTGTTAACGATTGCGATCAATTTCATTGTCGACTGGATGCTTCACAAATCAAGCGGACTCAAGGATGTTAGCTGACGCAAATAAAAATTCCGGAAACGAACCTTCAGCAACCTTGCTGGAAGTGAAAGGGCTCAGAATTGAAGGGCTTTCAGAAAAAGGTTGGCAGGAAATCGTTTGCGGAGTGGATTTAAAACTGAAGCGTGGAGAAATCCTGGGTTTGATAGGTGAGTCTGGAGCAGGAAAATCAACCATCGGTTTGGCAGCAATGGGATTTGCCCGCGACGGTTGCAGAATTACTTCAGGAGAAATAATTTTTGATGGAATCGAATTGTGTACTGCCTCAGAAGAACAAAAAAGGAAACTGCGTGGAAACCGTATTTCTTATGTCGCCCAAAGCGCAGCTGCCGCTTTTAATCCTGCACACCGCCTGCTAAACCAGTTTGCAGAGGGCCCGGTAGATCACAAAGTAATGTCCCGGACTGAAGCTAAAGAAAAAGGCCGCAAACTTTACCGGAGTCTTGACCTCCCCGATCCGGACAATATCGGCGAGCGTTGGCCGCATCAGGTTTCCGGAGGCCAGCTCCAACGCATGATGGTAGCCATGGCGATGTCCTGCGGACCGGATCTGATTGTCTTTGATGAACCAACCACTGCATTGGATGTAACGACTCAAATTGAGGTTCTGAAAACGATCAAGGAAATTGTGACAGCCCGTAACGTATCGGCTATATACATCACTCACGACCTGGCGGTAGTCGCACAGTTGGCAGACCACTTGATGGTTTTGCGCTACGGGAACCTGATTGAAGTAAACAGCACCGGCCAGATTCTAGAGGCACCAAAACAGGAATATACACGTGCATTGCTGGATGCCCGCACCCGCCATGAAAAAACTGCTGTACAAATTTCGGATGCGGAAACTCTGCTCAGCATCAATTCGGTTACAGCCGGTTATGGCAATGGGCCGGATATTTTGCAGGAGGTATCGGTTTTGGTGGAGAGAGGCCGAACTGTTGCTGTGGTCGGAGAGTCCGGAAGCGGAAAAAGCACCTTGGCCCGGGTAATTACAGGACTCCTTCCTCCACGTTCCGGCGAGATACACTTTCAATCTGAATCGCTTCCACCTGCACTTGCCCAACGCAGCAAACAGCAACTCCGGAAAGTTCAGATGATTTATCAGATTCCGGATGTAGCCCTAAATCCACGCCAACGCGTGCGGGATGTAGTGGGCCGTCCCTTGAGTTTTTATCTCGGTTTGAGCGGAAAGGAACGTGAACACCGGATCATTGAACTGCTGGAGCATATTGAACTTTCGGAACACTTCATCGACCGCCTTCCCGACGAACTTTCCGGAGGCGAAAAACAACGTATCTGCATTGCCAGGGCACTGGCGGCAGAACCGGAATTGATTATCTGCGACGAAGTGACTTCTGCGCTGGATACCATTGTTGCTAAAGCAATTCTGGATTTGCTCCAGCGGCTTCAGCGCGAATTGAGTTTAACATATCTGTTCATCAGTCACGACCTTGATACGGTGGCTAGTATTGCCGATCAGGTAGTGGTTCTCTATGCCGGAAGGATTGCAGAGCAAGGTCCCAAAGCTGCTGTTTTCCAACCGCCTTTCCATCCTTACACACGGCTTCTGCTTTCATCTGTGCCGGAAATGCGTCAGGGCTGGCTGGAGGAAACTCTATCCACTCGTGAAGCCAAAGCTGGAATTGCCCGTGAGGTTAAAATTACTGAACGCGGCTGTCCTTTTGCAGAACGTTGTCCAGTTGCCATTCCGGAGATCTGCGTACGTGACCGTCCACCACTTCAGACCCCTGCATCCGGACACGTTTTTGCCTGTCAACACGCTCCGGAAATGCTGCTTGATCATTCTGCATAAAATAGAATAAAGAGACAAATTATTTAAATTCAGTTAGAATTTGTACCCGGATTGTGAGAGTCTCAAATAATTATTATTTTTCAAAAGATTTTTAATAGGATGAAAGTATGAAATCACGAGCCGCAGTTGCCTGGGAAGCTGGAAAGCCTCTGGAGGTAGATATGGTTGATCTCGAAGGACCTAAAACCGGAGAAGTGTTGATCCGAAACGTTGCCACCGGAGTCTGTCACACAGACGCATTCACGCTTTCCGGAGACGATCCGGAAGGCATTTTTCCCTCCATCCTTGGACACGAAGGCGGAGCAGTTGTTGAAGAAATAGGCAAGGGAGTCAGTAGCGTCAAAGTCGGAGACCATGTCATTCCACTTTATGTTCCGGAATGCGGAGAGTGTCAATTTTGCAAATCCGGAAAAACTAATTTATGCCAGTCCATACGTTTGACACAAGGAAAAGGATTGATGCCTGACGGGACTTCGCGTTTTTCGTCAGGAGGAAAAACCTTGTTTCACTACATGGGAACTTCTACATTTTCCGAATACAGTGTTTTGCCGCAAATTTCGGTCGCCAAAATCAATACGAAAGCTCCCTTGGAAAAAGTGTGTTTGCTCGGCTGCGGGATTACTACCGGAATCGGGGCGGTTTTAAATACCGCAAAAGTGGAAGCTGGAGCGACGGTGGCAGTGTTTGGGTTGGGCGGTGTTGGGCTTGGTGCAATTCAGGGTGCTGTTTTAGCCAAAGCCGAACGCATCATTGCCGTGGACATCAATGAAAGTAAAGAAGAATTTGCAAGGCAACTTGGCGCAACCGATTTCGTAAATCCCAAAAATTACGATAAACCGATTCAAGAAGTTCTAGTAGAATTGACAGACGGCGGTGTGGATTATTCTTTTGAATGCGTGGGCAACGTAAATTTGATGCGTTCTGCTCTGGAATGTTGTCATAAAGGTTGGGGCGAATCAATAATTATCGGAGTTGCCGGAGCCGGACAGGAAATTTCTACACGGCCTTTCCAACTGGTTACCGGACGAGTATGGCGTGGTTCTGCTTTTGGAGGAGTTAAGGGACGCTCGCAGTTGCCGGGATATGTGGAAATGTACATGAACGGAGAAGTCAAAGTTGATGAATTCGTAAGCTACACTATGCCGCTGGACGAAATCAATCGGGCATTTGACTTGATGCACGAAGGTAAAAGCATTCGCTCGGTAATTCTGTTTTAACCTTTTTCAAGCTAACTGTTTCTCTCTTCAATATTTATATTGTCGTAAAAAGTACCAAAAGCGTGTCATTTCGAGTGAAGCAAGAAATCTTGCATGAGCTGCTACACTAATCATTAAGATTTCAGACTGGTTGCGAGACAGCCAAAATTGAGAAAAATCGAATTCTTTCTCCTCCAAAAATAACGAACTATGACCAACACAACGTTGCGGGTTTTGAGTTATAACATTTACTGGGGCGGACATCAGCAGCCGCTTGAACGAACCATCGAAGTGATCGGGGAATCCGAGGCTGATTTGGTGGGCATTCAGGAAAATGTAAACCGGGAATACGAAGACCAGACTCCGGAGATAGCCAAGGCCCTGGGATTTTCCTATGTGAGGCACGCCGTTTTGGATGCACTTGAAGAATTTGGTGCCAAAGGCAACAAGCTTCGCGCACGCTGGACTCAGCAAGCCGGGCAATCAACTTTGAGCCGTCACCCGATTACGGCACAATCTCCCGGAGGTTCCGGTATACAGGTGGTATTGCCTTCCGGAGAGAAAGTCTGGATGTTCAACACACACCTCTGGCACTATCCTTATGTACCGTATCAGTTGTTAAATGTTGACTTTTTCGAAGGGGAAGCGATAGATCCGAATGCTCATGATGCAGAGGCGCAGGCGATTCTTTCAGCACGAATTGGTCATGAGACTGAAATCAACAAAGTTCTGTGGGATATCAAAAGCATCCTTCACAGCGGAGAACCGGTTTTTCTCACCGGCGATTTTAACGAACCGTCTCATCTCGACTGGACAGAAGAAGCGGCCCAAGCCGGACTTTATCCCCTCAAAGTAGATTACCCAACTTCAAGGCAAGTACTTAAAGCGGGATTGAAAGACGCCTTCCGGGAATTCTATCCCGACCCTGTGGCAGTTCCGGGATTCACTTGGCCTGCGGGGATTTATCCCGACGCTCCGGATTCGTCTGTTCCTGACCCGGAAGACCGCATTGATTTTGTCTATTTTTCGGGAGCGAATGTTCATGTAAAAAAGGTCCAACGGCTAGGTAATGTTTCGGACAATTCAGAGATTTCTTTTGCTGAATATCCTTCGGATCACCGAGCGTTACTGGCAGAATTTGAACTTCCTGAGAATTGAACTTCCAGACATCATTAACCGCAATAATATCAAACGAGACAAAACGTTTTTCGTAAAAATTCCGCCGATTGATCAAGCGCAGAAACGGCACCATCCAACATGCGGCTGTAGTGTAAAAAACCATGCAGCACACCTTGATGCAGGTGTAGTTCACAGGGGACTCCGGCTTGTTCCATTAATGTGGCAAGCGCCGTGCTGTCATCCAGCAGGGGATCCATATCAGAAGCAATCAAGCAGGATGGAGGCAGACCATTTAGATCAGCCTTCAAAACATCCAGACGTACATCATTCAAATCCTCTTGTGAATTCAAATAGGAATCCTGATAGAAAGCCAGGTCTTCTTCGCTCATTCCCACATCCTGACTTCCAAAGAGACGGACAGAACAGGAATCCCTCAGACCAAACCAGCCGTATATCAATAATAATCCGGACAGTTGTTCTTTAAAACTTAAGGCAGCCCCCATACTCAAACTGGCTCCTGCAGAATCCCCACCAAGTACTATCCTGTCAGGATTAATATTAAAAGCTGCTTCTTTTTGCGTGTAATCACCCTCTTTCAGCCATTGCAATACTAATTTAATTTCATCAAGTGCAACCGGAAACTTTTGTTCCGGAGACAAGGAGTACTCCACACCAATCACAGCACAACCGGAACGAAAAGCCAGTTCGCGCATGATGCGGTCGTGCGTGTCGAGATTTCCCACAACAAATCCTCCTCCGTGCAAATAAACCAACACTGGTAAACACTTCTCTGGATGCGGTTGATAAATCCGGATTGGAATTCCCCCTACTGGCCCTTTAACTTCTGTTTCCATGATGCTGGGAATATTCGGACCTCCGGTATTCCAGAACATCCTTTCCTGCGCATACAGTTCCCGAGCCTGATGAAGTGGGATTTCAGTAATTGAATAAGGAGCTACCAATGTGGAACTCTTTTGCAGGACAGATTGCATCTGCGGATGGATTGAAGGCATAAGCGGCGGTGAAAATAATTGGTTATTTAGTCAGAATTTTTTCGGATTTATGAAGCGTATTTGTACTAAGACAGTTTGAGCATCTCTGATGTTGAGAACAGCCACACTTTTACTGGACTATGTCTTCATTTGAAACTTAAACTGAAAAACCACTTCATCTGTCACAGTACTAAAATTTATTATTTACTGATTACCTGTAGAAAGCAAAGAGAATCTCAAAACATTGGTTCCGGGAAAAGTCCCATCATTTTTTTTGGATTATCAAAAATAACCTTGCTTTCACTTATTTTTGTGATAAAGTGAGGCTCGTTTCAGGTTTGTTGCCTCATGATTACGTTGCGGCCTTTGTTAAGGATGTCAACAGGGCCAAGGTACTGCGCGCCAAAACCATTATGCTGAGTCCCGAAAAATATACCGCTAAC
>Ga0208205_100029_pt1 | contig 23791 bp, 20 predicted proteins | sample DeeseametaMP1494_FD_184185 | JGI IMG/M metagenome (GOLD analysis project Ga0208205, IMG submission 184185) | Marine microbial communities from the Deep Pacific Ocean - MP1494 (SPAdes) | ecosystem: Environmental > Aquatic > Marine > Oceanic | place: South of Fiji, South Pacific Ocean | collected... | reverse complement strand
GGGGGATTAGCTCAGCTGGTAGAGCGCCTGCTTTGCAAGCAGGAGGTCAGCGGTTCGACCCCGCTATCCTCCACCAAATTAATGAACAGTAAAAAAAGGTGGTGCAGCTTAAGCAGAAGATAAGCTTCAGCAATTATTTAATAATTTCTGAATTTTATTTTTTAATATCTTAGACAATTAAATCGGAGGTTTTGGAGACACAAGATCAAATGTGAGGGTCTCCAAGGGTTGACGATCTTGACTGTTAAAGTCAGGTAGTAAGGGCGCAGGGCGGATGCCTTGGCTCTGGGAAGCGAAGAAGGACGTGGCCAGCTGCGATAAGCCTCGGGGAAGAGCAAACATCTTTTGATCCGGGGATTTCCGAATGGGGTAACCCGCATGGCTGTTGAGGCCATGCACTGTTGAGTGAATACATAGCTCATCAGGGCGAACTTGGGGAACTGAAACATCTCAGTACCCAAAGGAATAGAAATCAACCGAGATTCTGCTAGTAGCGGCGAGCGAACGCGGAAGAGCCCAAACCACCGGGTACGCCCGGTGGGGTTGTAGGGCCGCCAACAAAGGATAATTGGAGGATTAGCTGAAGTGTCTGGGAAGGCACGGCATAGAGGGTTAGACCCCCGTAAGCGAAAGTCTGAAGATGTCCGAGGCGGTACCTGAGTAGGACGGGACACGAGAAATCCTGTTTGAATCTGGGGGGACCACCCTCCAAGGCTAAATATTACCCAGAGACCGATAGTGTACCAGTACCGTGAGGGAAAGGTGAAAAGAACCTCGAACAGAGGAGTGAAATAGTTCCTGAAACCCTGCGTCTACAAGCAGTGGAAGCAATGCTGATCTTCGGATCACGTGCGACCGCGTGCCTTTTGCATAATGAGCCAACGAGTTGTCTGTCGGTGGCAGGTTAAGTTTATAACGAAGCCACAGCGAAAGCGAGTTCGAAATGAGCGTTCAGTCCCCGGCAACAGACCCGAAACCGAGTGATCTACCCCTGTCCAGGTTGAAGCCTGGGTAAGACCAGGTGGAAGACCGAACCGTTGAGCCTTAAAACGTTCTCGGATGAGGTGGGGGTAGGAGTGAAAGGCTAATCAAACTCGGAGATAGCTGGTTCTCCCCGAAATATATTTAGGTATAGCCTCGTGATAGACCGCCGGAGGTAGAGCACTGGATGGACTAGGGCCCTCACCAGGGTACCAAACCCAACCAAACTGCGAATACCGGCGAGTTGTTTCACGGGAGTCAGACAGCGGGAGCTAACTTTCGTTGTCGAAAGGGAAACAACCCAGACCATCAGCTAAGGCCCCCAAGTCATGACTAAGTGGGAAAGGAAGTGGGAGCGCCCAGACAACCAGGAGGTTGGCTTAGAAGCAGCCACCCTTTAAAGAAAGCGTAACAGCTCACTGGTCGAGCGAGCCTGCACCGAAAATTTAACGGGGCTCAAGTCATGCGCCGAAGCTATGGGATTTATATTTATATAAATCGGTAGGGGAGCGTTCCCTGTGCAGTGAAGCTGAATCGAAAGGGTCAGTGGAGCGCAGGGAAGTGAGGATGTTGGCATAAGTAACGAAAATGTGGGCGAGAAACCCACACGCCGAAAGCCCAAGGTTTCCCGGGCCATGTTATTCAGCCCGGGGTTAGTCGGCACCTAAGACGAGGCCGAAAGGCGTAGTCGACGGAAAACCGGTTCATATTCCGGTACTTGCATGTGCGCGTGATGGAGGGACGCAGGAGGATAGGCCGGCCTGGTGATGGATATCCAGGTTCAAGGCCGTAGGCGGAAGTCTCAGGTAAATCCGGGACTTTATCTAACGCCGAGAGTCGATGACGAGAGGCTTTGCTTCGCAAAGCGGTCGATTCCACACTGCCAAGAAAAGCTTCTAAGCATAGCAGATGCAAACCGTACCCCAAACCGACACAGGTGGGCGGGTAGAGAATACCAAGGCGCTTGAGGGAAATCATGTTAAGGAACTCTGCAAAATAACTCCGTAACTTCGGAAGAAGGAGTGCCTGCAGCGGTGAAGGGACTTGCTCCTGGAGCTTAAGCGGGCCGCAGTGACCAGGCCCAGCCGACTGTTTAGCAAAAACACAGCACTCTGCTAAATCGCAAGATGATGTATAGGGTGTGACGCCTGCCCGGTGCCGGAAGGTTAATGGGAGGGGTTACCCCGCTTCTAAATGGTTTTTTGATTAAAACGCAAATGCATTATGTTTATATCATACATAGTGATAATGACCAGTTCTACATTGGTTATAGTTCTGATTTAAGAGCAAGGATAACTGCTCATAATGAAGGACAAACCAAGTCAACAAGAGGACGAATATGGAAATTAGTTTACTATGAAGCATATCTGGATGAGAAAAGTGCTCGTCACAGAGAGAGGATGTTAAAACATGATGGTCGCACTCGTCGATATTTGATGGAGCGAGTTAAAGAAAGCGTAAAGAATCATTTAGTAGCGGGGGAAGCTCCGAACTGAAGCCCCGGTAAACGGCGGCCGTAACTATAACGGTCCTAAGGTAGCGAAATTCCTTGTCGGGTAAGTTCCGACCTGCACGAATGGCGTAACGATCTGGGCGCTGTCTCAATGTGATTCTCAGTGAAATTGAAATGGCGGTGAAGATACCGTCAACCCGCGGCAAGACGGAAAGACCCCGTGCACCTTTACTGCAGCTTGGCAGTGAACTTGGGAAAGATTTGTGTAGGATAGGTGGGAGGCTGCGAAGGGGGGGCGCTAGTCCCTCTGGAGCCACCCTTGAAATACCACCCTGATTTTTTCTGTGTTCTAACTTAGTCCCGTTATCCGGGACAAGGACCCTGTCTGGTGGGCAGTTTGACTGGGGCGGTCGCCTCCTAAAGAGTAACGGAGGCGCGCAATGGTTCCCTCAGCCGGTTTGGAAATCCGGCGCAGAGTGCAAAGGCACAAGGGAGCTTGACTGCAAGAGCGACAGCTCGAGCAGGTACGAAAGTAGGTCTTAGTGATCCGGTGGCCCCGTGTGGAAGGGCCATCGCTCAACGGATAAAAGGTACGCCGGGGATAACAGGCTAATCGCGCCCAAGAGTTCATATCGACGGCGCGGTTTGGCACCTCGATGTCGGCTCATCGCATCCTGGGGCTGAAGCAGGTCCCAAGGGTATGGCTGTTCGCCATTTAAAGCGGTACGCGAGCTGGGTTCAGAACGTCGTGAGACAGTTCGGTCCCTATCTGCCGCGGGCGCAGGAGATCTGAGGAGGTCTGCCCTTAGTACGAGAGGACCGGGGTGGACAGACCTCTGGTGATCCGGTTGTTCCGCCAGGAGCATTGCCGGGTAGCTACGTCTGGAACGGATAACCGCTGAAAGCATCTAAGCGGGAAGCCGGCTCCAAGAGCGATCTCCCGGACCATTAGGTCCCCAAAGGCCGCAGGAAGATTACCTGTTTGATAGGCCGGAAGTGGAAGCATGGCAACATGTGAAGCTGACTGGTACTAATTGGCCGGGCGGCCTGACTTAATACAAGATTAAAACCCAAAGAGACCCTCTCATTTGCTCTTATAATCCAAAACCTCCAAACACACGAACTCAGGCTTGAGTGCCGGTGCTTCTGGCAGGGGAGAAACACCTGTTACCATACCGAACACAGAAGTAAAGTCCCCTTGCGCCTATGGTACTGCCGGGTTTCCCGGTGGAAGAGTCGGTCGGTGCCGACGCTCAATCCTGAGTTTGTTAATAATAATCCAGGCGCGTAGCTCAGTGGGAGAGCACTACCTCGACACGGTAGGGGTCGGCGGTTCAATCCCGCCCGCGCCTACCAGTGTTTCATTCAAATAGAGAGAAAGCTCATAGGAATACGAAGGTCTCGTCCTCCGACAAGAAATGAAGAATCAACACGAATTAATGATCAGATTCGTGTCAATGAGATACGGCTTATCGATGGAGACGGTGAGCAAGTTGGTATTATCTCAACAGAAGATGCGCTTGAAAAGGCACGTGTTGCTGATTTGGATTTAGTAGAAGTATCTCCAAAAGCTAAGCCTCCTGTCTGCCGTTTGATGGATTATGGTAAATTCAAATACCAGCAAAGTAAACGAAATCACGTTGCAAGACAAAATCAGAAAGTAGTTCATCTCAAAGAGGTGAAAATGAAACCTAAAATTGAAGAACATGATTTTCAATTTAAACTTCGGAATGCACTTCGCTTTCTAGAAGATGGCGACAAGGTAAAAGTTGGTGTCAGATTTATGGGACGTCAAATAGCCCATAAAGATTTAGGTGTAGAATTACTAGAAAAATTTCAGGCTGAAATTGGTGACGACGGTACTGTGGAGCAGCCAATTAGTAGTGAAGGACGTTCAATGCATATGATCCTTGCTCCACCCAAAAAAAGAAAGTAGGAATGCTATGAAAATGAAAACCCATCGCGGAGCTGCAAAGCGCTTTAAAAAAACCGGAGGCGGAGGTTACAAGCGGAAACGAGCTTTTTTACGCCACGGTATGCGTAAGCGCAACCAGGATACAAAACGTGTACTTCGCAAAAAAGCAATGGTATCTGCTGCAGACTCCAATTCTGTAGATATGATGCTTCCAAACGGATAAACTGAGATTAATTTTTATGAGAGTTAAAAGAGCAGTTCACGCCAGAAAGCGAAAAAAATCTCTTTTTAAGGCGGCTAAAGGCTATCGTGGAGGACGGAGTCGTCTTTTACGTACAGTTAAAGATGCAGTTGATCGTTCAAGAGAGTCTAGCTATCGTGACAGAAAAGTGAAAAAACGGGATTTTAGACGACTTTGGATAGTGAGAATCAATGCTGCTGTCCGTTTACATGGAATGAACTACAGTCAGTTCATTTATGGATTAAAAGCTGCGGACATTGAAATGGATCGTAGAACCTTGGCATATTTAGCCATGGAAGAACCTACATTGTTTGCCCAAGTAGCGGAGGAAGCAAAAACAAAACTGGCAGCATAATTTGTTGAGCGCATTTTCTCCAGATGCGCTTCTATCTAACTTATCCGTCCATTGCTATTTCCGAATTGATAATATTCCTGACACCATTCGCAATGGAGTTGAGCCAGTCCTTCCCTTTTTGTTTCCCCTCTATATCCATTCCTTTGATTATAACTGTGTAATCCAATTTACCTTCAGCTAATTTTCGAGCAATAGCGTTAGTTAAGGATTCCGGAATCAACAATTCAAATGCTTTTGGTGTTGCCAATTGTTGTTGAATTTTTGGCCATTTTTCCAACAATTGTCTTTGTTCTGCCGTTTCTTTTTTTGATATTTTATTACTGCCGCTGAATATGCTTAGAGATCCTTCCAAAGCTTCCACATAACGACCCAACTGGAAAAGACGTTCTTTATAATTTAATTCAACTATATTCAGTCCTGATTCATAAACGAATTTTTGTTCCGTTGTTTGGGAAATACAACCAATACGTACTTGCTGATACCAGTGGAATAATGCAGTCAACTCCGCGAGTAAATCAACCTGTTTTGTAACAATTCCCAATGCTCCTGAAAATATTCGCGGTTCATAGTCAATTTTGCCTTTTGGTAAAGAATGTCCAAAATTCAATCCCGGCGACAGTATACCATTGCTCCTGGATCCAGCCGCAGTCATCACACCGAAATCTGCCTTGATCGGACCCAAAAGAGTATTGTTTCCTCCAATAAAAAGACGATCCTGATCCAAAAATAAACCCTGGCAGACATCACCAAATAAAGACGCAGTTGCTTTATCGCCCCTGATAGTAAAATTAAAATGAATACTCCCGCTGCCAACTTCACTAAAATAACCCAGTTCCGGTCCAGTGCCTCCAGAAATCAGGGCATCACAAAAATTAATATTACTTCCCAAAGTGGTCCAGGGGAAAAGCACTGTCATTTTTGTATCAGTATGTTGGGCAGAGGATGAGTCTTCCTCATAGAGCGATCCCTTCCGGACTCGGAATCCGAATCCGGTTGTAAAATCATTAATCATTGTTTCTTTACCCAAAAAAACTGCATTTTCCGCAACTCCTGAGCCGAGTATAGTTTGAGGGCCTACAACTGTATCTTTTAGAGTTACAGGTCCTAAATTTCCTACAATAGCATTTTCCCCAATCCAACTATTTTCTATAGTAGCAGGACCGCTCACTCCAATATGTGCTGAGGAATGAATTTGTGTTTTTGCTCCGGAGATTCTGGAACAAGGATGGATGATGCATCCCGGAAGAATATTTTCAGGTTTTACTTCCCGGGCTATGAGAACTGATCTGAGATCCGGAATTTGAACTCCTCTTTCTTGGATTTTCCGGATTTCTTCAGGACTGTAATATTTTGATTCGTTTTCATTCATTTTACACGCTCTCGCTTAAATAAGGCATTGACTTCATTACGGGAAATTCCTATAAAATAGAGCAGTGCATCAAGGTTAGGAAGAGAGAGGCTACCGGCAGCACGTTCCCGCAAAAAACTTTTGGCATTGAAAGCAATTCCCAAACTGGCACTGGAAAGCATTTCCAAATCGTTGGCGCCATCACCGACTGCAATCACTTGTTCCGGAAGAATATTTTCTTTAAGAGCAACTTCCCGGAGGATAAGACCTTTTTGATGACCATCGAGGATGTCTCCTAAGATGCCCCCGGTTAATTCTCCGTTTTTCACTTCCAGTGTGTTGGCAAATCCGTAATCAAGATCGAAACGCTGTTTTATATGATCGATAACTCTGGTAAATCCACCGCTCACAATTCCAATTTTATAACCAAGTGTTTTGAGAATGTAAACGAGGCGTTCAACTCCGGGTGTGTATGGAATATTCAAAATAAGTCGTTCTAAATCACTGAGCCGGACTCCTTTAAGTAGAGCTACACGTTGCCGCAATGCATCGTCAAAATTTATTTTCCCGTCCATAGCACGATGTGTTATTTCGGCAACCTCAGCTTCTTTTCCTGCCAAATGACTAATATCATTAATCATTTCACATTGAATAAATGTCATGTCTGCATCCAGAAAAATCAAACGTTTGTTGCGCCGAAATAGATCATCAGCCTGCAGGGCAAGATCAAGTTGATATTCTGATTTAAGTTCCAGCAGCCCATGCATCAGTTGCTGACGATCTATTGGTTTTTCAGCATGAATTTCTATTTCAAAAACATGCAAATCATCTGCTTCCAATGGGCTGATTCCGGCCACATGAAGTGACCTTTCGCGGAGTTGACGGAACAGTTTAGTTAGTAACTCCGGTCGAAGTTGCTGACTCAGCAGGGTTAAAATATAACGATATACAGGAGAAGCAGCAGGCGCTTCGTTAAGTAGATTAATCTGTATCTCAAGATTATATTTTTTTGCCGCTATGTCTAATTCCTTCCTCAGAACAGCTATGTCAGCGGAGTCCGCAAGTTCAAGCCGCATTAACAGCGAAAGTGCTGATTGACTGTTTATGTAATGAATGTCACGGATGGAAAAGGCACTGTGCTCAAGATGTACTGTAAAATGCTCCAGAACGTCCACCTCTGAAACTGGTCCTTGCATTGTAACAAGAAGATTTTGAGAATCACTCATGTTTTTTCTGATATTTGTGAGTTGATTTCGCAAAGTGCTTGAACAAGATGCTCAAAGTCTTGAATGTTTGGTGCAGCCTGAACGCTCCAACCAAAATCCCGCACTGCCTTTGCAGTAATTTTACCGAGACAGGCAATTTTTGGTTCTGCAGTCAATGACTCCCAAAAGCCAGTTGGTAATATTTGGTGAAAGTTTTGAACAGCAGATGGACTTGCAAACAAAATCCAATCCAATTTTTGCTGCTCAAGCTCAGCCAGCAAAAAAGTGTAATCTCCTGCCGCAGGGACATTCCTGTAAACTGGAGTTAAAATGATTTGAGCCCCCATTTTTTGCAGGGAATCCCGCAGGATTTTCCGCGGAGATTCAGCTTGAATCAACCAACATCGTTTTTCAAATAAATCATGCTGCTTAAAAGCATCAATCAGTCCCTCGCTTTGAAAATGTTCTGGAACCAGTTCCGGAGTAATCCCATTGTCAGTCAGAACGGAAGCAGTTGCCTGGCCGACGCAGGCAGTTTTGATAGACGAAAATAATTGTTGAGCAGAAACCTCCAAATCATTAAGACGACTCAAGCAGTGAGTTACCCCATTTCTGCTGGTGAAAACAGCCCAGTCAATGTTTGAAATTTGCTGAACAGTTTCATCAAACGACTCCCATGATTCTGTCGGAATTATTTGAGTCATTTGTGCAGTAAGTACTGAAGCCCCCTGAGATTCTAGCATTCCGGAAAGTGAAGATTCAGTACTGTCCTGACGGGTTACCAGAAAACGTAGTCCTGCCAGCGGGAATTTTTCTGAATGCTGGTACGAGACGGATGTCATGGTAACCTAAGAACCGAAATAGTGGCTTTCAATTTTCGATATTTGCAGATTGCGTTCCGGAGATTTCAGCGGTATAGGCTCCTTGTTCCGGATGACCAGATAGTAGATAAAATAGAATACTGGACCCAATCCAACTGGTGTGTAGAACAACACAAAAAACCTGACAATGCTGACTGGAATGCCCACCGTTTCTGAAAAGTCTGCACATACACCAAACCACCTTTTTCGTTGTGCGGGACGTTCCGGAAGAGTCCCTTTATATCTCCTGTACAGTCCATATGCTGTCCATAACGCAAAAAACAGTGAAGATAAACCAACCAGGAGAAAAAGTAAATTCATCAAACTCGACTGTGAAATTAAAATTAAACGCCTTCTATAGCTTGCCGATAAGCTTTACGGAATCCACGTGTCAGTAATTCTTCAGTGGTAAGACTGTAATAAACTGACATTTCATCCAAAAGTGAATAAAAATTCATTTTCTCTGAAATAGTTTTCTGCCGGATAATTTGATGCAATTTTAGCTGCAACTGATCAAAATGCAATTTTGTTTTCTTCTTCACTTCATGTAATTACTGTGTTCAATTTTCTTGAAGAAAAATATAACGTGAGCCGTTACTGGTTCTGATCAGCAGGAGTATCCCTTTTCCCTGATCAATGTCATTGATAATTTCTTTGAAAGTATCAATGTTACTGACAGCTTGACGTTCTGCTTCCTGCACAATCATTCCAGGGAGCAACCCAGATTTTTCTGCCGGGCTTCCGGATTTAACATTACTAATCACAACACCAATCCCAGGTTCAATTCCAAGCTGTTTGGCATTTTCTTCCGAGAGTTCTTCTACTGTCATGCCCAACAGCTCTAACTGTTCGGGAGTTTGAGTCGGCTCCGGCAAGGTTTTCATCCTCCCAATTTTCTTTGGACGTTCATCCAGCTTCAGTTTCAAAAGAACGGTTTTTCCATCCCGGATCAGTTCCATTTCAATTTCAGCGAAAGCCCCGGCGTTTGCAATTTCGTTGCGCAGATGGTTACTGTTTTGGATCAGTTTGTCATTGATTCTGATCACGACATCTCCTTTGCGCATGCCAGCTTTTTGAGCTGGAGTATCCTGCATAATTCCAGTAATCAGGCTACCTTTGGTACTTTTCAGCTTAAAAGCTTTAGCCAGATCATGGCTGACATCCTGGATTCCTACTCCCAACCAACCCCTGGAGACAATGCCTTTATCTATCAAGTCCCGCATGATTTTGCGGGCCATATTTATAGGCACCGCAAAACCAATGCCCTGATAGCCGCCGCTTTGACTAAAAATTGCGCTGTTGACTCCGATAATTTCACCACGCAGACTGACTAAGGGACCTCCGCTATTTCCGGGATTGATGGCAGCATCTGTTTGAATAAAATTTTCATATTCATTGATGCCTACATTGGATCGACCTTTGGCACTGACAATTCCGTAAGTGACTGTCTGGATTAGTCCGAATGGGTTCCCTACTGCAATCACATCTTCACCAACAAGTATTTTATCTGAATCTCCCATTGGCAGCACCGGAAGTCCATTACCTTCAATTTTCACAACTGCAATGTCCGACTCAGGATCTGTTCCAACGAGCTTTGCCTTCCTTTCATCTCCATTGTATAGTACAACCAATATCTCGTCTGCTTCGCCGACAACATGGTGGTTGGTCAGAATGTAGCCCTCTGCATCTATTATTGAACCGGAACCCATTCCTTTTTGTCGAAATTCACGATTTGGCTGTTCTCGTTTTTTTGGTTGTTGATTATCTGGAGGTTGGAGTTCCGGGAAAAAACGTCGAAAAAATTCATCGTTGTAGAGGTCTCTTGGATTGTTGAGAGCACGGCCATCAGGACTACGCATAATTTTTTCGACTTTGATATGGACAACAGCTTTTTGAACATTTTGAACAAGAGCTGCACGTGTTTTAGATGCACGAATCATTTGTTCCAAATCATCAGAGGTTTGGGTAAAGGCAGGAGTAACCCAGAAAAAACCAGTGATCATAATCAATGTGAATATCTTGTAATATTTTTGCATTTATTTTTTTCTCAATAGTTAAAATTTAATAATGTTTTTTTATGAATATTATTATATCCTGCTTTGTTAGTATCTTCCATCGATTTTTTCCTACAAATTGTCTGTAAAATAAAAGAAGTGCTTTTTTTGCTGGACTTATATTGTTCTATGGCTAAATTAGTATTGTATTGTTGTACAGCAATGAACTTGTTTATATGGAAACCCGATACTTTCTCGGGCAACCTGTTAAAATAATTTGAAGAGGAATGATGAGTGAAATACCAAAAGACAATCTCTACACTCGCGACCACGAGTGGATAAGAATAGAGGGCGATAAAGCCGAAATCGGTATTACTGACCATGCACAAAAAGCATTGGGTGACATCGTTTTTGCGGAGCTTCCAGAAATTGAAGACGAAATTGATGCCGGTGATGAATTCGGTTCGGTTGAATCTGTAAAAGCGGTCTCTTCGCTTTTTATGCCTGTGAGCGGTCGTATAATCGCAGTTAATACTGAGTTGAAGGATAGTCCTGAATTAATTAACGAAGAATGCTATGACGACGGCTGGGTGGTCCGTATAGAGCTTTCAAATCCAGACGATTCAGCAGAATTGTTATCGCCTGCAGATTACGAAGAGTTCTTACTTGACGACGAAGCCTGAACTCTGTGTCCAAATATCCAGACAGTAAATGAGGAAAAAACATAAAAACATCTTATTCATCACTGCAGATCAGTGGCGCGGTGACTGTCTGGGATGTATTGGACATCCGGTAGTGCAAACACCAAATTTGGATCAACTGGTCAGACAAGGAGTGCTATTTCGTAAGCACTTTGCTCAAACAGTACCTTGCGGGCCATCCAGGGCTTCCTTATACACCGGACTGTACGCAATGAATCACCGTTCAGTAAATAATGGTACTCCTCTGAACAATCGGTTTACGAACATTGCCCGAGAAGTGAGGAAATGTGGTTATGATCCAACATTGTTCGGCTACACTGACACTTCAGCAGACCCTCGAAAATTACATCAGCAGGACCCCTTGCTCAGCACATACGAAGGGATGATTCCCGGAATGAGCAGCGGAGTGACTTTGACGGACAACCAGCTTCCGTGGATTGCTGATTTGATAACCAAGGGTTATGATCACTCATTGAATCAGTACACTGTTTTTGATCCTATTCTAAACTATCCCGGAGCAAAGGGACGTGGAGCGACATTTGCGCCTCCAGTGTACCAGGATAAAGACAGTAATGTAGCTTTTTTGACAGATGAGTTGCTGAAGTGGGTAAGTGTTCGTGAGGACGAAAACTGGTTTGCGCACCTTTCCTATCTGAGTCCGCATCCTCCCTGGATTGCACCGGAAAAGTATAACAACATGTATGACCCCTCGGAGGTGCCAAAACCAATCCGCAGGGAATCGCTGGAGGAGGAGGGCCGGCAGCATCCTCTTCTCAAAATGCTTCATGAACTAATTCCACGCAGCTTGTTTTTTAACGACAAGCTTATCGAGCCTGCTGCATTGATGAGTGATCTGGATGTTTTGCAGGCACGTGCGACCTATTATGGATTGATGTCCCTAGTTGATCATCATTTGGGAAGAGTTGTTAATTATCTAAAAAAGTCAGGTCAATATGAATCTACCCTCATTATTTTCACTAGCGACCACGGAGAGCAACTAGGAGATCACTATTCATTTGGTAAATACGGATATTTCGATCAGCCTTATTCTATTCCTCTGATCATACGGAACCCGGAAATTACAAAACAAACTTCCGACAAATCTGCGGTGATAGGAACACAGGTTGAATTATTCACAGAAACCATTGATGTGATGCCAACGATCCTCGATTGGCTGGAAACAGAAATTCCTGAAGAATGCGATGGAAGATCCTTGCTACCTTTTTTGCAGGGCAATATTCCGGATAATTGGCGCACAGAAGTTCACTGGGAATATGACTTTCGGAAAATCGGTTCTTTTCAACCGATTATAGAACAGCAATTCGGATTGTCTCCGGATCAGTGTTCACTTACCGTTTTGCGTGATGAACATTACAAATTCGTCCATATGACCGCCTTGAAGCCCCTTTTGTTTGATTTGCAGAAGGATCCGGAAGAGTTTATAAACCGCGCCGATGATCCAGGATACCAGGATATAATGTTGAAATATGCTCAGAAAATGCTCTCGTGGCAGATGCTCCATCGAGACCGGACTTTGGTAAATATGAACATGGAGTCCGGCAAGCTTGTGAATTGGAAAGGTCCGAGGATTCTGAACAAAGTAGGGGAATGATGCAGAAAAAATTAGTATCAAAAGATATGACCTGTTCAGTAGTTCGTAATGTAATTGATCTTGAAGGTTTGCGCCAACGTGCACAACATCCTCAAGCTGGAGCAGTCATAATTTTTTACGGAGATGTGCGTAACCACAGTCAGCAGCAGGAAGTCTCGTTCCTAGAATATGAAGCACATGAGAACATGGCCCTGAAACAAATATCAATGGTAATTGATGAAGCCCGGCAAAAGTGGGTACTTCATTCAGTAGAAGTTATTCACCGTCTCGGTAAACTTGCTGTGAAAGACTGTTCAATCGCCATTGCCGTAGCAACTTCTCACCGAGGTGATGCTTATGCAGCAAGTCGATATATCATTGATACTATTAAACATTCTGTCCCAATATGGAAAAAAGAACATTTTGTTGACGGTGTTTCCGCATGGAGCAAAGGCTGCGAAGCATACAGCGTTGTTGAAGAAACTGCTGAACCTCCGTCTGCTGTGAATAACGAGGTTCCATGATGCAACTTCAAGTTATCCGCCAAGACAAATCAAAGCACCCCTTCATGAGGGGAATGCTGGCCCACAAACTGATGCAACGTGGATTATCCTTTGATCAGGCATATCAAATTTCCAAAGATGCAAAATCTTATTTCCAGGAAAAAACTGAAGTTACTTCCGACTCATTGATGCAGTCAGTTGATGAATTGATTGTTGCCCGTTACGGTAAAGAACTCCTCAGAACGCTTATTTCGGAACTGTTTCCTTCAGGAAAACAAATCTGTGTTTTTCGTAGAAACGCAACCTCACCATTTTCTAAAGGATTATTAACCCAGTCGATCACATCTGCGGGAATTAAACCGGAAGAAGCATACAAAATTGCTTTTGATCTGGAAGCAGATTTGATAAAAAAAGACATCCTGCGAATCAGCAAAAAGAAATTATTTGAGGAGGTTTTCAGCACTATAAAGAAAAAATATAGTCCTCATCTTGCTGGTTTATATAAATTAGCGAGTCGGATAGATGAACTTGACAGGCCAGTGATAATATATCTCGCTGGTGCTTCCGGTACAGGGAAATCAGTCATGTCCACTTTCTTAGCAGGAAGATTGGGTATCAACAAAATTACAGGTACGGATACTATTCGTGAAATAATGCGGCTCGTTTTTAAAAGGGATTTACTTCCTTCTCTCCACAATTCTTCAAGCAAAGCCGGAGTTGGAATGCCAAAGACGCTTGACAAAAATGCCAGATTAATTAGCGGATTTTGTTTGCAGGCCCAGCAGGTTAGTGTGGGAGTGAAAGCTGTAGTTGATCGTGCTGTAAAAGAGCGTACAAGTATGATTATCGAAGGTGTCCATTTGTTGCCATATATGCAGCAAACTTTGCAGGAAGGAACCAAGAGAGCCTATCACATTCCCATCACGCTTTCTTTGATGAATGACAAACACCACAAAGATCGATTTTTCGAACGTGGAAAAGGTAATGAGTTGAGAAAAAAAGAACCCTATTTGCGTAGTTTTGAAAATATCCGATCTATTCATGAATATTGTATTTCAGAAAGTGAAAACAACGAGATTGAAGTTGTCGACAATGAAGATTTTGACGAAACAACAAACACGCTGATGCAATTAATCATAAATACCCTGCAGGAGCAGGTGAAATCTACTCTTACATCCAAATCCTGACCTTTCTTTGTGCAAAGAATTCCTCGACTGCTATTGATATTTGACGGCATGGGGGATCGTCCGATTGTTGAACTGGGCGACAAAACACCTCTGCAGGCAGCAAATCTTCCAGTAATGGACCAGCTGGCATTGGAAGGGCAATGCGGGGTTGCAGATCCAGTCAGGTCTGGAACTGTTGCAACAACAGTTATGGGAACTTTGGCAATCCTGGGATATGATCCACTTAGATTTTCAATTGCAAGGGGATTGATTGAGGCAATTGGCTGTGGCATGAAAATCATGCCCGGTGACGTAGCTTTTCGTGGGAACTGGGCTACACTGGATGACGAAGGAATGATTGTTGACCGTCGTGCAGGACGTATTCGTGAAGGCACAAAAGAATTGTCCTCCAGCCTATGTGGATTGAAAATTGATGATGTAAGTTTATATGTGGGTTCCGGAACTGAACATCGTGTAGCGTTAGTGATTCGGGGATCTGGGCTTGGAGATTGCCTTTCCGGAAGTGATCCGGGAGATCACTTCCTCTCTGGTAAAAAACCTAGACATCCGGAAGTACTAAAAAAAAATGACAAAAAAAGTTTGCGAACTGCAAAATATTTGTACCTGTTTGAACTTGCGGCAAGAAAAATTTTAGCGACCCATCCAGTAAATCTTGAACGAAAATCAAAAAGACTTTTACCTGCAAATTCGATTTTGACCCGAGAACCAGGACAAGTTCATGCTTTCCCAATTTTGAAACGCCCCTCCGGTTTAGGTTTGTCCGGTATTTGTGTAACAGGAGATGACACTATTCTCGGAATTGCCAAAGTCACAGGTATGGATGTCTGTAAAACTCCGGAAATGACTGCAAACCTGGATACTGATTTAAATAAAAAATTCGAAATCACTGCAAAATTGTTGAAGCAATATGGCGTTGTTGTCCTACATGTAAAAGGTTGTGACATTGCTGCACACAACAGAGATGCAGAAAAAAAGAAAGATTTTCTGGAAAGAATTGATACAGAACTTGGACGGTTTTTAGGAAAGTGGCCCGGTAAACTGCGTTTATGCATCACTGCCGATCATACAACTTGGAGTGAAGAAGGAGTTCACACGGATGATCCAGTACCAGTTTTGCTGCATGGGCGCGGTATTCGTGCTGACTCGATTAAAGAATTTAATGAAATTCAAGCTCTGAAAGGGCAATTGGGGCGTTTTAGAATGTATAAATTGTGGGAAAAGTTTTTTGCCTGATTATTCCCAGACCAGCTTCAGAAAGTACCTGAACTAAACAAAATTAATAAATTTCAGGCAAACATATTCCGGTTTGCGATTATTAACTTTAGTAGAAATAGCGTGATTCTCAGATCTCTTTTGATCCGTTATTTTAGTAAAACTTTTCGAATAATTTTAAACAAAGACATAATTTTCATAATTTAAACATTTCATGAGCGCAATCACTTTTGATCCTGAAAGTTCCTGGCAATCGTCTTTCACATTTAATCATGTCAAGTGCCTAATTGTCTGCAGGGGGCCGATTCGTTTAGAAACAATGAATATATTCAAAGAACTAGGGGCAACCTATGGCATGCTGCTTTCTGAAAAAGACAGCATCATTTTTCCGCAAACCCTTGCTCCAGAATTACGTGCAATTAGAAACCGCCGTAAACAGGTACATCATGTCCCAGATTACATGGGTGCCACAAAGGAGGAAAGAGTTGAGCGGATAGAACAGGTAATTGATATTTGTCATGAGAATGGTTACACGCATTTATTTGCAGGCTATGGCTTTATGGCAGAAGATGCAGAATTTGTAGAACGAATTGAGAATGCAGAAATTAGTTTCATTGGACCGAACTCCAAAGTAATTCAACAGGCCGGATCAAAGGATGAAGCCAAGCAGCTTGCACGTTCGCTAAATGTTTCCGTTACACCTGGAGAAGACAGAATAGACGCGCTGACTTTATTGCGTAAGGCAGGAAAAGCGCCGGATACATATTTCCCGGAAATTATCAAAAATCATAAACTGAGTCTTCCTGAAAACTGGCAATCCGAAGAACTTATTGATCAGGCAGTAACCATTTTGCAGGCTTCATATGCGAAGCAGATCGACCTGTTTACGATTGAAGAATTACAGCAAGAAACTGTTCGGCAAGTTGAGTCAATTTGGTTAGAAAATCCTGGTAAGCGCATACGCCTCAAACATGTGGGCGGCGGAGGGGGTAGGGGCCAGAGAGTCGTAACTTCTGTAGAAGAAATAGCTGAAGCTGTGATGTCAGTTTTGATTGAATCAAAAGCTGCCGGAGAGGGTGACAACAAGAATTTTCTCATTGAATTGAACATTGAGAATACCCGCCATAATGAAATTCAATTGCTGGGGAATGGAAAGTGGTGTATCGAACTTGGCGGACGTGATTGTTCTCTGCAAATGCACGAGCAAAAATTACTCGAAGTTTCTTTGACAGAAGAAATGCTGGAAGCAGCCGCACGTGAATATGAATCAGCAGGGAAAACCCCACAAGCCAAAGTGTTACGTTCTGATGCAAAAATGTTAAGTTCAATGTGCAAAGAGGCAGAGGAATTCGGCAAAGCACTGAATCTCGATTCGGTTTCAACTTTCGAGTGTATTGTCGAAGGAGAAAAACATTTTTTTATGGAAGTAAACACACGGATACAGGTTGAACATCGAGTCACAGAAATGGCTTATCAGCTCCAATTTTCAAATCCTGACAATCCTGAAGATACTTTTGTTGTTAATTCCCTGGTTGCTGCAATGTTGTTAATAAATTGTTACGGAGAAAAGCTTTCTCGTCCTAAACGTTTGCCACGTTTTGTTTCAGGTGTTGAAGCCCGTCTGAATACGACAAATCCCGCACTAAAACCACATGCGGGAGGAGTCTTAAGAGCTTGGTCTGCTGCAACTGAAAATGAAATACGTGATGACCAGGGGATTGGGATAAGCAATCCTGATACAGGTCTATTGCAACCCTACAACTTGGCAGGTGCTTATGATTCAAACGTTGCTCTTTCCATTACACATGGAATTTCACGTCGGGAAAGTTTTGAGAAACTTACTGAAATTTTACGTTGTATGGAAGTCCGAGGACATGATTTGCATTTGAATGTCGATTTCCACTATGGCTTATTACACTGGCTGCTGGGCAACGATCCGATGCTTAAACCAAACACACGTTTTGTATCTTCGTATCTGGCACTTGCTGGAAAATTGAAAAACTTTTGTGATCAAATAAATCTGGATCTGGCCTGGAAGATTCAACGTGATCAGGTCCAAAAAAACTACGGCAGTGATGGGCTCCAAATTTATGATCAAAAAATAACTCTTATCTTGCGGCCTCTCAAAAAGTTGTTGAACAAGACTCACTTATTGATGGGCTGGCTGTCTTTTCAGAAATCAAAAAACCTTCACAGCAAACTTTCAACTTTCCAGAATCCTGTACAAACTTTAGCCGACCTTTATCATTTCTTACGTCTTGAGCAACATTCTGGAGTTCCTCCAAGTGAGCAGATCTGGAGCAACGATCAAAAATTACTGGAAACTGCCTCTGCTTTTTACAGTGAATTAAAAACCAGATTTGGAAAGACCGATTTATCATGGCAAGAGTTGAGGGAAATACTGAGTGCAGAAAAACCTCCTGCAAAATTTAAATTGGGTAAAAACCTGAAATTGTGGGATGGTATAAGTGCAGCCCACAAAGGACATCAAATGAGTATGGAATTATTGCAGCTTCCGTCAATTCTTGCAAAAAAAGCAGGTTATTATGATTTTCGAGGTAACAACACTCTGGAAGTAAAAATTCCTAAAGAATTTCAGGATCCTGAGTCTAATGAGGAATTGATTGCGAAGCTTGCACCCCCGCCGTCTGCAAAGAGCAATGAAATTTTAGCATGGACAGGTGGGACATTTTATTCGCGCGAAACTCCGGAAGCAGGCGAATATGTCAGGGAAGGTCAGCATGTTGAAGAAGGAGACGTCTTAGGGTTGCTGGAAGTGATGAAAATGTTCAATCAAATTCGTGCGGAGTTCCCTGGAACAATTCGGAAAATTTGCATTGATGCCGGTACAGGAAAAATAGTTGCCCGGAGTCAAGTACTTTTTCAAATAGATCCTGACATTCCACCTGTAAGTGAAACTGAAGAAGAACTTTTCAAAAGGCAGCAAGAACAGACAATTTCCTTAATGCAGAGCATTATTCCCGCCAACTGAAGTCCTGTATGATTCAGTTTGAACTTGAGGCAAAAGACCATAATTCCCGTGCAGGAATTTTGAAAACTCTACATGGTACAATCCATACACCGGTTTTTATGCCGGTTGGAACACTTGGAACCGTCAAGGCCTTGACCCCGGAAGAGGTTAGTGAGTTGGGTGCCGAAATCATTTTGGGAAACACCTACCATTTGCATCTTCGTCCCGGTGATGAACTGGTACGCAAGTTGGGAGGTTTGCATCATTTTATGAACTGGGATGGACCTATTTTGACTGATAGCGGCGGATTTCAGATATTTTCATTGGCTAAACTGCTTAAGCTTGATCAGTCAGGTGTAGTGATACGTAGTCATATCGACGGCTCAAAAATAACTCTCACACCTGAAATTTCTATTGCTATTCAGCAAAACCTGGGGTCGACAATCATGATGTGTCTCGATCAGTGCCTTGAACTGCCTGCAACCCGTCAAGAAATAGAACGCTCGATTGCCCTGACTACCAAATGGGCACAACGTAGCAAAGATGCCAGCAGTCAAGGTTCAGGAGTTTCCGGAGAACAAGCGTTGTTCGGAATTGTTCAAGGTGGAGGTGAGTTGAATTTGCGTGAGCAAAGTTTGGAGCAAATGGTGAATATTGGCTTTGACGGCTATGCAATTGGCGGTTTGAGTGTAGGAGAAACAAAAGAGGAAATGTATAGCGTGGTCCATCATATTGCGGTAAAAATGCCTGCCCAAAAACCAAGATACCTGATGGGTGTCGGAGATCCGGAGGATTTGCTGGAAGGAATTGAAGCAGGAATTGATATGTTTGACTGTGTGATGCCAACCCGCAACGCCCGTAACGGCTCGCTTTTTACTTCACGCGGAAAAATCAGTATTAAGCAAAATCAATACAAGGAAGATCCAGCTCCACTGGACCCGGATTGTGCTTGTTCTACTTGTAAGAACTATTCACGTGCTTATTTACGTCACCTGTTCAAAACCAATGAAATATTGGGTATGAGACTCAACACCTACCACAATCTGTTTTTTTATATCTCCCTCATTAAGCAGGCACGTAATGCAATCAAGGAGAAGCGCTTTCCAAATTTCAAAAAAACCTTCCTGCAGAAATACCGGAGCGGAATTGAAGGAGTTTAGAAATGTGCGGCAGATTTGTTATGATAGAGAGCGAGGAAAAAGTGATGCAGACTTTCGAAATCCAACAATCTGAAATGATGCTTGAACCCCGCTACAACATTTGTCCTTCTCAAGATATTCCTGTGATTGTCCAGCAGGACGGTTTACGCAGTTTGGAAATGCGTCAATGGGGTTTTATTCCTTTTTGGGCCAAAGAACCAACCCCCATGATCAACGCACGTGCGGAGACGGTTTCAGAAAAACCTTTCTTTCGGCAAGCATTCCGGAAACAAAGATGCCTGATTCCAGCCACCGGTTTTTATGAATGGGCTAAAGAGGAAGGACAAAAACAACCCTATTTTATCAGCTTGAAATCGGAAATTCCTGATAAGGGAAATAGTATGATGGCATTTGCTGGATTATGGAATTCATGGACATCACCTGAAGGAGAACTCAGGCGTACATGTACCATTTTGACAGTTGCAGCAAATTCATTAATGCAGAAAATTCATCACAGAATGCCAGTTATATTGACTCCGAATAATGGATTGAGCTGGCTCGATCTTTCCGGAACAGAAACCGCACCAGAAAAACTCCTTATTCCTCTTCCTGCTGAAAAAATGGAGGCGTGGAAAGTTTCCAGAAAAGTCAGTGTCCCCACATTTGATAATCCGGACTGCTTGAAGAAGCTTGATGATTCAGTAACTGACGAAAAAAATCCTGAACCTCCTGAAGCACAAGCTTCACTTTTTGATTAAAGCTCTTCTACAATTTTGACTTTGTTGGAATGCTCAATACGGAGCAGAGAATTTGCTCCAGTGTTTTGAAGAGTTGCATGAAATTGATAAACCATTTTTTGGCGCAATGGCCTGAACTTAACGGTTAGTGATGATAATTTGTCAATTTTAACCACCTCTCCCTCATCCATCACTTTAACAAATAAGTAATTTGGAGTATTCAACTGAGCAACTGCCTGGAACTCAAGCTGCTTTGTTTGCCCTGAAATTTTTCCAGAAATTTTCAGTTCTGTACCAACTGCAAGCTGACGACTGGTTGTGACAATGAGTTTTGGGTTATCAGAGTTGAAATTCAGTTTTTCCCGCAAAGTGACCAATGCATCCAAACGTTCCTCATCAATTTTCTCTAAATCATTTAGAATTAACTCAAAAGTTTTAACATTAGTGCTAATTTGAAATACTTCCTTTTCTTTCGTCATCCGCGACATTTCCCAGAGTAAATTCAGTTCTACTTCAGTCAACTGATATTTCTGCGTCATCTCGGTTTTCAACTGAGTTTCAGCTAAATCATAAAGTCGTTTCTTAAATCCATCAATTTGATCCTGATCTGAAGTGTAATAGATGTTTAGATTACCTCTATCTGTATCCTCCCAAAAAGTTGGTCCGGAAAAAAGTAGGCGGTTTGAAGTCATTTCTATGACTTGAGAAAAAGTTGCTTCTCCTAAAGCCTGAAGATCATCCAGTACGTCTTTGGCAATACGTTCTACAAAATCAGTCATTCCCTCCCGCTGATAGAATAAGGCCAGTCCAAATTGAAGAACACGCACACCATTGTTGATAAGTACTCCGCGGGCAAGATCTTCTTTATTAAAATCTGGAGGACTATCCACCTGAAGTATTTCACTGAGCATCCCATTCTGTATTTCTTTGTCCCAGTCATCATGGTAAATCTGCTCCAGTACTTTTTTCATTTCTGTGGCAATCACATCCACTATGAAATACATTGCAGGACTGTTGCTTCCATGCTTAAAAATTTCTACTCCGTAAATCCGCAAATACATGAAACAACGCTTTACGTGATCTGTCTTTTTATGCTCCACCAAATATCTGATAAAATTTCCATAATAAAATCCAAGGTTATACAGGTTCCGCGGTTCATTGTTCCGGACACCATGCTTTATTGCAAAACGCAGTAATGTGTTGAAACGAATGATGATAATGTCAATCAATTCAGTATTATCCTCTTCAATTGCAGTTAAACCTAAATTAGCCATTTCACCTGCAACCATCGAAGATAAATCAAATTCACCATGTTCAAGTAAGCGAATATAAACATTGCCCAGCAGACGGAAGCATTTCTGTTCATAAAAACTTTGGTTACGTTCCATCTCTCCAAATTGCCCCACCATAGTTTTGAAAGAAATATCGGTGCGAACTTTTGGAGAAACTTTGAAGAAACCGGGAGCAATGTCACGTTTGAGCCGTATGTAATTTTGAAGGGTCACACTCATATCGTGAACAATATCTGCCTTCAGCTCCTTGAAAGAAGAGAATTCAAGAATATCGTCCAGTTGATTAAGTGCCTCAAAAATTGTGTATTGCTGATATTCAACGACCTTTGGAATATGGGCCAACGCACGGTTTCTCGATGAAGTGAGTGCCCTGATCTGGTCCATATTGTTGTTATAAATACGGTTAATGATGTTGGTGGGTTTGGTGTAGCGCAGGATATAGAAAACATAGGGGAAGGCGATGATTGTACAAATTGTCAACAGGAAATGGGTGTTGAAAATCCGGCTTGGTTCACGAACCAGACCGATTTCGCCATATATTTTAATGATTAATGCATGCACGCCGGAAATAATTAGAAACCAGATGTAAAGCAAACTCGGGATATCTCTCATGTAGAAATCGATTAGCTTCGGTATGCTTTGAGACGCAATCGAAATCACCAAAATAAGTGTTCCCAGAACCATTCCCAGCAGAGCTTGCCAAACCTCAGGCGCAAATCCTACGTCCAACTCAGCAAAGCCTCCTGGATGCACACCTGAAAGTGACTCTACCAGTTCTACATACGGCACAAAAAGGAAGTTCTCAAAAAGTATGTCACTGAATGTAACAAGAAAGAGAATGATTACAAAAGAAGCAACTGAGCGGCGGGCATCAGCATAAGCTATCAGACGATAAAGGAAAAAACTGAAAGAAACATTCGTACTTTTCTCCTCTGTAGTTACTTCGGAATTTTCCTCCTGATTTTCTGTCGAATCGTTGTCTTCCTGAAGTGCCGTGTCCTTGTCCATAAATTACTGTTGAATGTGCTGTTGAGTGAGTACAGCATGAAGTATTATTTTGATTGCTGAATTGCACTCACTCCCGGAAGTTCTTTGCCTTCCAAAAATTCAAGTGACGCACCACCTCCGGTGGAGACATGAGTGATCCGTTCACTGAGTCCAAATTGTTGTATCGCTGCTGCGGAATCTCCACCTCCAATAATTGTCACAACACCTTTGTCAGTCACTTCCGCAAGACATTGTGCGATTGCGAATGTTCCCTGAGCAAAGGCTTCCATCTCAAAGACCCCCATAGGGCCATTCCAAAGGACAGTTCCTGATTTACGTACGGAGTCGCAAAATGTTTCAGCACTTTTTGGACCAATGTCCAAAATAAGCCAACCATCCGGAGCACCCTCTTCTACAGAAACACTGCAAGTTGAAGCACTTTTGTCAAAACTGTCAGCAATTACCGCATCCACAGGCAACAGGAGTTTAACACCTTTTTCCTCTGCCTTCTGTATCAGTTCTTTTGCGAAATCCAAGGAGTCTTCTTCCAACAGGGAAGCGCCAATTTTGTAACCTTGAGCTTTCAAAAAAGTGCAGGCCATTCCTCCGCCGATGATTAAAGTTTGAACTTTGTTTAACAATTTGTAGATAACTTTAATTTTATCGGATACTTTTGCACCTCCTAAAATTGCAGTAAAAGGTCTTGCAGGATTCGTAACTGCTCCACCAAGAAACTGCAGTTCCTTACGAATCAAATATCCGATGGCGGATTCCGGAATAAATCCTGTAACTCCGGCAGTAGAAGCATGGGCCCGATGTGCCGTTCCAAAAGCATCATTAACATAAACATCGCCCAGTTTGCCCAATGCTTTGCAAAACTCAGGCTCATTTTTCGTTTCTGCTTTATGAAAACGCAAATTTTCCAGCAAAAGCACTTCTCCGTTTTGCATCCCTTCAATCAGAGCCTCAACCTCTTCACCAATACAATCTTTAGCAAAGGTTACAGGCTGACCGAGCAACAGTGACAACTCTTCCGCGGCCGGTTTTAGGCTCAGGCTCTCGACCCGCTCTCCACCCGGACGACCCAAGTGTGACATCAGGATTGCTTTCCCTCCTTGT
>Ga0208205_100023_pt1 | contig 25082 bp, 24 predicted proteins | sample DeeseametaMP1494_FD_184185 | JGI IMG/M metagenome (GOLD analysis project Ga0208205, IMG submission 184185) | Marine microbial communities from the Deep Pacific Ocean - MP1494 (SPAdes) | ecosystem: Environmental > Aquatic > Marine > Oceanic | place: South of Fiji, South Pacific Ocean | collected... | reverse complement strand
TCAGGGCTGATTTACCGTTTTGACCTTGCAAAAGGAGATGACGGCATTGCACCAACACTGTTTATTAATTATCCTTTGTCATTAGGTACACTTGGGAGTTAGAAACGCTTTGTCAGAGTTTCAATGCTTCTGAAACATCCAGGGGAACACAGGGGCAGAAACTGGTTGTTGAGCCAGCAATTTCTTTTATTGCTCAGAATTTTAAGCATTCCAAGATATGTTTCTTCCGGCTGGAAATGTTTCACCAGCCAACTAATACTTCCTTTACAGCAGACAATTTGTTAAGTCTTTGAGTTTGTTGCACTGACTTAGCTTTCAGTAAATTTCACATGCTTTTGAGTATTAATCCAATAAATCCTCAGGCTCGACTCATTCAACAAGTCGTGGATGTTTTGAATAACGATGGAGTCATCATTTACCCCACTGATACAGTTTACGGGCTGGGCTGCAGCATTTTCAGCAAAAAAGCTATGAAGCGCCTGCAGCAAATTAAAAACAGTAACGACCACAGCGGTATGAATCCTAAAAAACCTTTGACATTCATCTGCGCTAATCAAACTGAAGTCCAGGAATACACTCAGGGAATTCCAACACAAGTTTTTAAAATGCTTCGCAGGAAATTGCCAGGTCCATACACTTTTGTCTTTAAGGCAGCCAAAATTGTACCCAAAATGATGCTCACACCAAGAAGTACTGTTGGTTTGCGCTGGCCGAATCATCCTATTACCAACGAAATAGTTAAAACCTTTGGACACCCGATTCTCAGCATCAGTTTGAGAATATCAGAAGATGAACTGTACGACGATCCACACGAATTACATGAAAAATACAAAAAACAAGTGGATTTAATTGTAGACGGCGGGACTATTTTTGCCGAAAATTCGACCATTATAGATTTCAGTCACGGAGAAGTAGAGATTGTCCGGATGGGTAAAGGGCCTGTTGACTGGCTGGAAGAGGTTTAACCCTTTGTAGTGTAAAATTTTCAATTCAGGCTATTCAAATATTTCCGGATTACAAGGAGGAACACATAGATTTATGACCTGCGAATCCGAAACTGTGTTTCCATCATCACCCCTGAGAGCCATAGTTAATTTTACTGCACGGGGGAGACAGAAATTATCTGCAGCAGTTTTATCAATACATACTCCTTCCTCAGAATTCCAGACTGTTGTCCAATTTTCCTTGAATCCGCCTCCTGCAAGAGCAGTCTCACTTTCAAGTAAATCCAGCTCAAACTTTGTTACCGCTTCCGACAAAACATAGCTTTTTCCTCCCTCTCTGAGATTGTCGTCAAGATAAAAATCTTCACGGCGGATAAACTCCCAAATTTTTGTATCGGGATTTTCCTCCAGAGAATAGCCGACTTCATGCAGTTCAGGGTCATGATCTTTCTCATCCGGGTAGAAACGTGACTTGATTGAAGTATGAAAATAAATGCTGCTTACTTCTTCAAGTTCTCCCGTTTCAGTATTTTCCGGACCCAGTTTTCTTTCTGCAATCAATCCAGTCTCTCGTCGCAGAGATTTGCTTTGAACGGCACTGGAGAAGTGTTTTAAATATTGTACGGACTGCAAATCATCTAGAACTATTTTCATCAGCAACCGCAATTCCTGGCGGGTGTTCAAAGTTGATTTTACCTGGATAGAGGAATTTGATATTTGGAAAAACGCACCGTAAAGTAAGGACATCACCAGTCCGAGCAGGACAACAGAAATTAATAACTCCAACAGGGAAAATCCAGAATTGTTGATTCGGGCGTTATTGGGGATTGACGTAAATATCCGCATCATAAGTAAATTCGCTTTTTCCCTCGTTCCAGAGTAATTGATAGTTTACCTGCCGTACCATTATTCCGGGAAGAGGTGTGGTGTCCCGGACAAGTTTTTTCCAGCGGAAACCACTCATTGGATTATCAAGTTCAAACTCTCCCTGGTTGACTGAAACAGGAGGTGAAATGGTTGCACGTTCTGATTTCAATAATTCATTCTGGGCATGTGACATGGCTTTCCACAAGTTTGTTGTGGAAGAGAGAACAAAAATGGAAGTGGAATAAGACTGGTAAAGTGCTATCAGGATAAACACCAGGATCGAGAGGGAAACTAGAACCTCCAAGATTGTAAAACCTCTTTTCCTGATTGATCCTGATTTGTCTCCAACATTTTCCATGACTGAACTTCACTGTTCACGTAACTGCAGTTTTCCCATGATTCCCTTACTTTCAATTATCCATGATTTGGAGGAATCATGTAAAGAGTACACCAGGAAAAAAGGGCTGACAAATCCGGATCTGTTGATATGGACCTCCAGCAAATCAGAAGCAGTTCCGGAAGAAGAAAATTCATCACCGACGAGTTTTGCAGTACTTAAGCTGAGATCTTCCGGAAAATCATGAGGTTTCAGAACTTTTGGATTATCCAAAATATCTTTGCCGCATTTTCCAGACTCATCCTCTTCCGTGGTCATCATTTGCTGTGTCTTCAAATCAAAGAGCAGGCAATAAGCAGTGCTTTTGAGAACAGCATCGTTGCGCAGCATTTTCAGCACGCTGCTTAGATGTTTAAATTCGGATTCATGTGCTTTCGAAAACAGGGCAAAAAACTGAGGTACAACCATTCCCATCAGCAGAATCCCTAATGTCAATACCACCAAAATTTCCAGAAAAGTGAAGCCTTTGGGTCTTTGACTGCTGACTCCTGAGGCACGGTAGCTGAATCTTTTACAGATCGCTGGAATTGATATCTGCATCCAAATCCGTTCCTCCATCCACACCATCCGCACCAAGTGAAATAATTTCATAATTTTTACCGTTCACACTGACATAACGGAATGGGCTGTCCCAACTGTCTTCCGGCAAATTATTTCCTCTTAAATAGGGTCCGTTCCAGTTTTTTGGAATCATTCCCACTTCCGGTTTGTCCAACAGTGCTTTAAGTCCCTGTTCTGATGTGGGATAGCGGGAATTGTGCAGGCGATAAAGATCCAGTGCAGTTTCCAAACCCCTGATTTGGGTTGTTGTTGCATCGACTTTTGCTTTTTCTGCAGAATCAAAAAGGTACACTCCCACAATACTGGAAAGCAGCCCCAGGATAATTATCACAACCATTACCTCAATGAAACTGAATCCGCGGCTGCGCTTTTTGCTTTTATCCAGAGTAGCATTTACAATAATTTGTTTCCGTTTATTTTTCATCTGAGTTCAAATCTGAGTGTGTTAAAAGAAGTTCGCTTGCTCTTATCCACAATGATGCTAATTTAGTAAGCATCAGAGCCGGATACGTGGCCGCCCGCTTTCCTGATTATTTTCGAATCCGGGGGGCTGGAGGAAAGTCCGGGCAACATAGGGCAAGGGTGCTGGCTAACGGCCAGGCGGCGCGAGCCGATGGAAAGTGCAACAGAAAACATACCGCCGATGGTTTCTCCGGAAACACAGGTAAGGGTGAAATGGCAGGGTAAGAGCCTACCGCAGTCTTGGTGACAAGACTGGCAGTGTAAACCCCACCAGTTGCAAGTCCAAATAGAACCGCTATCAGGTGGCCCGCCTGGCGGTCGGGTAGGACGCTAGAGGCGGCCGGTAACGGCAATCCTAGATAAATGGTCACGACTCACATCTGTGAGAACAGAACCCGGCTTATTTCCGACTCTGACTTTTTCCAAACTGACACAAGCTTTCAGTTCAACAGCCCTACGATGCTGTATTGAATTGTACAGTACCAGCATAAAACATTTCAACTCTTTTTAGACTAAAATGAGTTTTTATAGAGAAGAATATAATCTGTTAAAACTTGCTCCTTGGGCAACTGCAGGGCCTCAACGTAGCAAAGCAAATAGCCCTTTAAATAAATCTCAGATGTAAATTTGGAGAAATTTTCGTCTTCAATCGCTTGGAGATAGGTTACACGAATACAGGTGATTTGTGACAGTTCTTCCAGAGTGACCGATTTTATTTTTCTTATTTGCTGTAATACAGTACCGTTGTATAAAAGTTTACCCCCATGGGTTCTGAAAGTGGAGTAAAAATCTTCTAGATTTTCTTCAGCAAGTTTATTTTTTACTGCCAGGGTATGGTAATGGTCACGGCGTTCTTCCTGGCTTTCTGCGCTAATTTCTCTGGCAACACTTTTCTTGATTTCTTTCTCTTTCCCAGCTTCTTCTTTTTCTGGGCGTTTTTTGCCAGGAGGAACTGTTTTAGTTTTTTCCCTTACTGATTTTTTGGAGTACAGTTTTTTAATTTTAGTAAGATGCTCTTTCTCAGTGACAGGCTGCATCTCTGCTGAAACCATACCCTGTTGTAATTCATCATCATATTTTGCCCGGGCAACAGGATTAGCCAGAGTCACAAAAGCCTGACTGAAATTCAGTAATGTTTCTTCAGTCTCATCTTCCGGAAACAAGGAATATGCAGCAAAGGCATCTAATTGAGTTTCCTCCAGTTTACCCTCGTAAGCATCACGGATCTCTACCAATGAAGCAGTTTTTGGTACTTCAAGAATCTGATAATAATTTTCTTCAACCTGTGGATTATTTGCCTGAGAAGTCATAATGCTAGCTGTGATAACAGATTATTTTTTTTAGTTCTTTCCTTCTCTTCCTGTAATAATTTTTCGCAGATTATTGACAGTTGCTGGACTGGCACGCTCTCCAGTGAATTCTTTGCTAAAGGTTCACGATCTATGACCGACTGCCTGACTGTTTCATCGAAATCTAAATATCCCGAAATTTTCACATTCAGGTTAAAATATTTTAAACATGCTTTTTCCATTGCCACACCAATCTTTTTTTCCTTTTCGGAACGTACCTGATTCAGGATAATACTTGGCATGAACAACTGCTGCTGTTCCTCTATAAAAACCGCCGCATTGCCTCCCAGTTGATTCATGTAAGCAATGAGTTGTTTCGGGGTATTTATGTTGAATGGGTTGTCCTTTCGCAAAATATTTTTTATCGTTGATTTCATTCTAAATTTTTCACTGTTGTGAAGAATTTGACGATAAAATGAATTCTTTAAAAAACGATAGGCATTTTCGATTGATGTCGGTTCCGGAATTACAATAATTATTTGCGAGTCTGCCAGCAGAAAAAAATCAACTGTGTTGTATGCAGTGCCTGCACCTAAATCAATCACAATATAATCTGCATCCAATTGTCTCAGGGCAGTTACGAAACGACGTTTTTGAGTGTGTTTCATATTTGCTATTTCGACCCCGTCTTTGGCTCCGCTGATCAGACGCAATCCCGACATATCGGTGGGTATTAATAACTTTTTGATGTCAGGTATGTCTCTTTCAATGAATTCTGTAATCCCTTTAATGGGATTGCTCACACCAAGCCAGGTGTGCAGGTTTGCTCCACCCAAATCCAAGTCAGCTAGAACTACATTGTGACCCTTCTGAGCCAGCAGAATTCCCAAATTGCCGGCAACATAACTTTTGCCAACGCCTCCTTTACCTCCACCAATAGCCCAAATTTTCTTTTTCATTTTAGCCAGTTAAAGTCTGTCGAAATGAGTTGCTTTTTTTTGTCGTTCTTACAGATTGCAAATAGTTGGCCAATTTTAATTTGTAAAGATTAACAGTTAAGCATAACATCTTTGTTTTTAGTGACTTAAGTTGAAGGCAAAAGCAAAATTATGCAAGCCGGATCGTGAAGTTCCTTACTTTTTTAAAGGTTTTTGGCAGGAGGCCGATACATATTACAGGCGGGTTACTATACTCTTTTAAAGAGGAATTGAAACAAGAAATCCAAAAACTTCAGTAATTTTACATAAGACATTCAGCAGGCCAAAACAAATGTTTATGCGCTATTTTATTTTTTATGTTTCAGTCATTATTTTTTTGCACGCTTGTTCAAGTACTACTCCTGATTTTCCACAACAATCCTTTCGCAGCCGGTTAAGCGGAGGAGATCGTCATATGGGATGGAGTCTGAATTATTTTGACAGCTGGCAGAATGGACTTCAGCCCCGCTACCTGCAGTTGGCAGAACAGCACACTATTGCGGCAATAAAAATGTTTGCCCACCTTGAATCTGACACATCGCCGCGAATCAGTGAGTTTTACGTAGTACGTGAAAGACGTACACGCAGTTGCAGACTGCTGGCTGAAATACAGTTTGCAGCAGGAAACCACGGCTACAAGCTAAGTTCCCGTACTCCCGACGGGTGCGTATATTTTTACTGATTTTATTTTAGTCGGTTGAATCCACTGAATCAGGACTTTACTGTACTTCTTCTTCCATTGCCTGCTTGTATTCTAATCCGTCTTTTACTCTTAAAATTTCTGACTGATAGCGTTTTGATGCTTTCAGATCTCCAATATTTGTATAGTGGGCACTGATCAAATCAAGCAAGTGCAACTCACCTTCAATGTCATCCAACTGTTGTTTGATTGCAAGATGTTCTTTGTAGGTAGCCACTAATTCTTCATCATTTTCCATTGTTGAATGTGCACGCTCAATTCTTTCGTAAAGGGGATCCATTGCTGAAATATTCACTCGCTGCCGATTGTAGTTCAGCAGATCCTTTAGCAGCGGCAAGGCTTCTTCATATGAATCTTTTTCTTCAAGAGTCTTCACTATTCCATCCATGACACTTTCATAATTGGTCTGCTCTGGTTCATCCTGAATATTTTTTTCCAGTTCTTTTTCAGTCTCTGTTTTTGTTTCATCAGTTTTCAAAGCAAGTTCCGCAGTCAAAGTTGAATCAAGTGGAATCCCAAGCTTTTCAGCTAAATGCAGCACGTCTGAACTTGGCTTTTGACCAAGCTCTTTGAGCAGATCCAGATAACTTTTAAGACTGGCACCGGCTTCTTCCATTCTGCCTGCTTCGCATGATGTTGTTGCAAGTTTCAGCAGTCCTTCAGCTTCAGCATTTTTTTCTCCCCGAGGAGTTGTTTTCCGTAAAGAAGAAACCAAACCATCCTCATCTTCCAGATTGTCTGTTGCCGGTGCCGGGGCAAATAAGTCTTCATCACTGAACTCTCTTTCTTCTGGTTCAGCAAGGGTTTCTCCTCCAGGAATCGGAATCAGTTCATCTGCAAAAAGATCCTCATCGAATTCTTCCTGGGGCTCTGCAGCAATATCTCTTGTTTGTCTTCTTATTTCCTGATGTTTTCGAGAAAGAATTTCCAGAGCTTCTTCTCCAGTACCTAGTTTACGGTCTGTCTTTTCTTTTTCCCTGTATTTTGTTTCCTGTTTTTCAGCAACTTTTTTGTTTTGTTCTTCCGCTGCATCGTCACTCTGCTCCTCAACTGTGTCTTTTGCGTTACCTTCATCCTGTTCTTCTTGAAGATTTTTTGCATCTTTGCTCAAAGTAACTTTCACTTGTTCTACATCCTCCAGTTCTTCAGAAAAAGTATCAGGAGCATTTGTTGAATTGGCTTTTTCATATGCTTCTGCAACCAAGCCTGAGTTTGCATTTTTTTCAGAGGATATAGCTGAATCTCCGGTAGATTCGGAAGGAGGGTGTAAATTTAATTTTTCTCTGAATTGTTCAAAAATAGATTCGTCAACACCAGGAATTAGATTTCCTGATGCAGAAGTATCTTGATCACCTAAAATTTCTTCATTGCCGCCAGAAGTTACTGAATCACGAAACGGTTCTGAAGAAAGAACAAAATCAGGATAAAATACAACTTTTGTAATTTTTTTCAGTACAATCCAGATACAAAATGTAGCAGTGATCAAAACAAAAACACTTAGACCAATTTCCCACGATATTTGAAACATTGAAATAACTGAAATAAAGATAACTATGCCAAACAGTAATTTTATTAAATTCCACATATCTTTTGATATTGAAGTTTTTGCCTGAAATCAGGAACTGAAAATATTAGTTTTGACTCTTGTTACCTGCAAGTTAGTTAAATCCAAGATTGCGCAAATGCTGTGCATTGCTGGACCAATGTTTTAAAACTTTCACATGCAGTGCTAAATGAACCTTGTTTCCAAGTAATCGCTCGATTTTTTTCCGGGCGGCAATCCCGATTGTTTTCAACATTTGACCTTTTTTTCCAATGATGATCCCCTTCTGTGAATCTCGCTCCACACAAATATTGCAGGCAATCTTAATACATTTTTGATCCTCTTCAAATTGTTCCACTACAACTGCAACCGAATAAGGAATTTCCTGCTGCAGGCGCATAAACAGTTCCTCGCGTACAAATTCACTGGCAAGGAAGCGTTCTGACACATCGGTAACCTGGTTGTTTTCAAAGTAAAATGGATGGATAGAAAGATATTTTTTCAGGGTTTCAACCAGGTGTTCAACATTAGTTGATTTCAGCGCTGAGATTGGAACAATTTCAGCAAAGTCTCCCAATTTCGCCAATTTTTCCATGCTGACAAGTGCCTGTTCCTGTAAAATTGTATCAATTTTATTCAAAACTAGCATGGTCCGTTTTTCCTTTCCGGACAACATTTTTAGTATTTCCTGATCTTCACGATGCAAAACAGAGAGACCATCCTTTTTCAAAGAAGTTTCAGGCAAAGGTTCAATTAACCACAAATTCAAATCTGTTTCCCGCAAAGTTTCTGTCGCATATGCCACTATTTTACGGTTCAGCAGCTTTTTTGCAGGATGGATTCCAGGCGTGTCAATGAAAACCATCTGTGTATTTTTTACAGTCCGGATACCAAGAATGCGGTTTCTGGTAGTTTGTGCTTTGTGTGCAGTGATTGAAACTTTCTGTCCAACCAGTTGGTTCAGTAAAGTTGATTTACCAACATTTGGACGGCCTATTAATCCTATAAATCCACAACGCTGATCTTTCTCTATTTTTTCATCATTTTGTTGCCTGTTGACGCTAATTTTTTTCATGCACCAATTTTATACTTTTTTGGAGGTCCATAAATCAGAACCAGTGTGAAATCTTCCATAGGTTTTTCCGTTACCACTGAAACCAGGCTTAACAGTAGTGATTCCTTCAAACCAAAAAAAGGGATGCACAGCTGCTCAGTTCTGAGTTTACTGCCGATTGCCCGGAAGACCGCCAGAGCAGAATTAAAAACTTCTGTCTGTTGCGGACGTAGTTTCCATTGTTCAATTTGTTCATCTGCTGACTGGCTCTGAAAAATCTGTTCGGTGCACTCAAATTCAGTCCAATTCATACTCAGCCAGTTTTTTGCCTCTACCGTACTTGAATTTTCAGGCCGAAGATTTGCTGAAACTTGCGGATAAAGACGCGCAAATGTTTTTGCGTTTCCACCCGTTAAAATCAAATTCGTTCGGTTCTGAGGATTAGCAGAAAGAACCTCATCCAACTGTAATAACTTTTCCGTAATTACTGATTTCAGCTCATTTTCAGGATTGACCATTTTCCGCAGCCGCAATGAGCCGATATCTATACTGTACTGATAATCTCCATTCTTGCAGCTCGGACTTTTTCCTGATTTCAGTAGAGATATTTCCAAACTGCCTCCACCTAAATCCGCCAAAAAAGTTTGTTTTAACGGATAGTCCAAAACCATAGACGGAGGCAAAAAAGATTTTACTCCATCCGCTAAACATTGACACTCTTCTGTTCCGGAAAGAATTTTTAGAGGATATCCAACTATTGATTCAATCCGGGCAGCCGTTTCAGCATTATTTTTTGCTGAGCGCATTGCGCTTGTGGCGGTTATCGATAATTTGAGGTCGGAATATTTATGAACCTTACTTAGCAAACCCTGAATTGTCTGCAGCAACTGTTGAAATAATTGTTCAGAAATTTCTCCGGACTCAAAAACTGAATCACCCAAACGCAAGTGGGCACTCCACCGTTCAAGTACGCATAACCTGCAGGAACTCCTCAATTCTCCGACAATCATGCGTACTGCATTACTGCCAATTTCTATGGCGGCAAAGGTCTTTGGACTCATCTCTTGAAAAAAAGTAATAAAATTGAGATCATCAGAGACAGTTTCGTATTTTTGCTCCCACTTCTTGCATTTCTCCTTCAGCATATTGGACATGTTCCCGGAAAGGTCCGGGACTGCCTTTGGCGCGCGGCAGCACGTGAAAGTGGACATGCGCTATCTCCTGTCCGGCATTCAAACCGTTGTTGAGGATCAGGTTATAGTCAATTCCATCGAAAGCTGTACTAACTGCTTTTGCCACTTGTTGCATTGTACGCATCAACGACAGAGCCTGCTCTGCAGGTAAATCTTCTAAGCGCTCAACTTCAAGTTTTGGGATCACCAGTGTGTGTCCTGCAGCGCAGGGCATGATGTCTAAAAATGCAATTTCTGAATCCGTTTCAATAATTTTTTCACAAGGAATTTCACCTTGAATAATTTTGGTAAAGATCGAAGCCATTTTGGTGTTTCAGCTTTAAGTTTAAAAGATTCAGGTTCGAGGCTCGAGGTACGCAGTTTGTTGTACTTCGTTTTTCGTTTCCCGTTGTTGTTTTTAGTTTTTCACGGAGTGCTAATTGTAATTTCAACTCAGCTTTTATCTGCAGAATCCCACTTTAAAACGCAGGCCCCGCACTACAAAATAGACGTTTCTTATGATCACGATAAGACACTTCTTGTGGGAAAAATGCAAGTCCGTTTCACTCGAAACGCTTATCCGACTCATGAATTACTCTTTTCTCTACCGGGAAACCGTTTCAATTATCCGGATGAACGGGGTACCAGAAAACACAAAATAGTACCTGTCTTTTCACTGAGACGCTTTCAAGATAATCTCGAAGATCCAAAAACTCCAACTGGTTTCAGTACCGGAAGCTTAAAGATCAATTCCGTGAGTGCGTTCACTCAAAATCAATCAGTAGAAAAACACCCGCTGAAATATTCACTGGAACCAAATCCTGACCTGGAGGTTGGTTATTCAACTTCAAATGGTCTGCTGCGAATATTGTTGCCAAAAAATCTTCCGGATACAAAAAATTTTCCTGGAGAGTCAACTGTTCTGATGGAGTTTTCTACAAATTTCCCCGAACACGCACAAGAAGGTGCAGTCAATGGAATGTTGCTGACAGTAAATTGGCATCCAAAACTCTTAACCTGGAATGAAAAACCTGGATTGAATGAGAAAAAATGGGAAACTACTGGAGATAATCCGTCACCTGCCACATTTGAGGTTACCTGGAAAGCAGTTCAGGCGGGAACATTAATCACGACCCCGGGTCATCAAAAATTGTTGGCGGGGCAAGTTGTAACTCTTTCTGTTACAAAGAGAACGATTAAATACTTCCCATTGATTTTTTCCAGAGTTCATCAACAATTTTCCGGAAATGAAGGAAGAGCAATTGTGGTGAAAAATACAAGCACTGCAGCTGCTAAAACTTCTTACCAACTGACTTCATTTTACTTGGAAGGTCATGAACGAAGAGCTGAACTTCTACATAATTGGAGCGCCAGTTTTTTGTCATTTATGCATTCACGTTATGGACTCAAACCGCCCTGGGAATCAATTCGGATAGTTGCAGTTGAAGCAGAATATGAGCAGGTGGACGTTTTGAACAATTTGGTCCTGGTCCCCCTGCCGAACTACAAAAGGTCAGAATTCCTGGACCGGCAGGCTCTTGGATTTTTGACACGGCGACTGGCGCAACTTTGGTTTGGAGAGTTAATCTGGAGCAACCAGGATACTCAACAGTGGCTCAATTTGGGGGTTCCTGCTTTTTTTGGATTGCGTTTTTTTCAACATAATTTTGGTGCAGATGCAGGAATTTTTGATAGTCTTGACTGGCTGAATCCACGTTACCGGGATCATTTTTTCGAAAAAATGGCAAACTCTGTTTCACCAAAATTGAGATATCCCATTCTCTCATCATTCCGAAAAAATCCTGACTCTCAAAAATATTTGCAGACACTTACCTACAAGACTGCAATGGTTCTTTCCATGTTGGAATACACACTGGGAGACAAGGCATTTAAAAAAGGTATCCGGTACTTTGCCCAAAATTATCAGCAAAATGTAATTGAACTGGAAGAATTTCAGCAGGCAATGGAGAAGTTTAATTATCACCAACTCAGAACGCCTCCACTTCCTTCCGGGAGTCCTTACAATATGGATGGAAACGGTTCATTGGAATGGTTTTTTTCACAGTGGTTCCGCACTGTACAAACTTTGGATTACAGTTTTGGAGATTCAACTACTCGAACTCTGCCCAATGGGTTGTATGAGACTGAAGTAAATGTCAATAAAATTGGACTTGCTCAAATGCCGCTGGTAGTTTCACTTATCACAAAAGACGGTAAACAGATTCGCAGGCTGGTACCAGGAATTAAACAGCAGGAGACAGTAGTCTTTCAAACGGCGGGTTTTCCGGATAAAGTTTCACTTGATCCAGAAGAACGATTGCTGGAAACATCGAGGATCAATAATCATTCTTATAATTTTTATCGTGTTCGTTTTGGTTTCGACTGGAAAAAACAGCGTGAACATTTGGTGCTTTTAGTTCCTGGATTTGGGAACAATGCCTTAGATGGAAATTCTGTTGGTGTAGGAATAAGATACAGGTTTGATGACTATCGTATTTATGCAATTCCTGGATATGGTTCAAAAAATAAACGAGGACTCTACATTTTTAATCTCGACCGTGAACACCTGGGATTGCATGGATTGGAGGCCGGAGTAAGTGCCCGTGAGTATGGTGGAGTCCGTTCCCAGGGCATCCGGGCCACATACAAACCCTCTAATAATCCCGGTGAACTGGAATATAAGTTCCACTCCAGTTTTTCCCGGGAGATTCTTTTTTCGGCTCGCAACAATCCTGACAACAGTGATGTAATTGAAACCGGAGAATCAAACACTTTTCTGCTGGAACATACGGGTGCTGTCAGTCCCATAGACTCCTACCGAATTAACTGGAACATCTGGAACGAACAGCCTTCTCTGGAAATGGAAAGCGATTTTTCTTATGTTCGCGGGCAAGCAAAACTTGGACAAATATTGCGCGTTGGACATCGGAAATGGTTTGAGTTCGATATCATTCACGCTACTACTTCGGGAAAATCTCCGCTGCAGAAAAAATTTCAACTGGGAAGCCCCGCCGTATTACGTGGATATCCTCAACAAACAAATTTGAGTGACGACCATCTGTTGGCTTCAAGATTGAATTTCAAGTTTCCCTTAATCACTAAACCTTTGTGGGGAATGTTGAGTGCCTTTAAAATACAAGGTACTGTGTTTTATGACCAGGGTAAAATATGGTCGGAAAACATTTCATATGAAAAAGCAAAACACCGGGAAAATGCCGGTATGGGTATTGAGTGGACGCTGGATACTGCTTCACTGTTTCAAGTACCTCTGAAAATTGAAGTAGCCTTTCCGTTGAATGATCCTGATTATAAAAAACCACAGTTCATTTTCCTGGGTGTCCTCACAGGAAGTTAAAATACATACGCCTACTATTTCAGGGTAGCCTTGCTTTTTTTTATTTTAAATATAAAATCAGCATCCACTGGACGTTTTCTGTAGATATGCGACAATAATTCAATTCTGAAATTACTTGACGTGGAACATACACTAAAATACTACAACTCGACAGTCACTAGTTTTGTAGTGTTATCCTGAACATAAGTGAGGGATCTTGTACGGTATCAGCACTTTGCCAGATATCTCCCTTCGGCCGAGATGACGAGTGAAAGTCAATAATATCCGTACCTTACTATCACTCATGACTCACGATTAATACAATTATAAACTGATTTAAAATGCTGTCGAGAAAACCAAAAAAATTTTCCCTCCTTGATGAGCTCGGAGTTAAACGATCTTCCTCAGTCAGATCAAAGAATTCAAGTGATAGTCCTTCTGTGAGTATCCGCAAAGAAGGCTTGTCCCTGCTCTCACCAAAACCAAAACGCAAAAAGTCTGCAGCTGATGCTGCAACTTCTATCCTTGATGAGCTCGGAGTTAAAAGATCTTCCTCAGTCAGATCAAAAAAAATAAGTCCGGTAGGGATTCAAAAAAAAGCTGAACAAAAAAAAGAAACAACAGAAGAATTGGAATCCTGGGAAAGAATAATCCTCAAGAACCATGAAATTCAAATACCACATACTAAAACAAAAATATTAAATAAATCGACGACTAAAAAGACAGAACAGAAAAAGTTTGAGAAAATCGATTCGAGTGCCCAAAAAACGGCTGAACTGCCTGAAGTTAAATTCGGTTTTCATGAAAAATTTGTTTTGCTTTCCATGTTGGTGGTAATGGGTGTTGCGTCTCTTGCCATTATCGGAGGACATCTTAAATTACTGGATTCAGCCATTTTTTACCAGTTGGTCGGCGGTAATGTGCATCAGTTGGAGTTTGCAGGTGAATTTGAGGCAAGACTAGTAGAAAATGGATATAATCGTCTGCCGGTATTTGTAGTCGAAGGATCTATTCGGAACACCTTCAATGAGTCTGACCAGATTAAAAAAATACAATTGAAGGCTTTTGCATTTGATGCCGACCAACAGTTGATTGCAAACCATTTCACCTATGCCGGAACTGTATTGTCAGACGAACAGTTGGAATCACTGAGTCCCATGGATATCAAAGCACTGCGTCATTCCTCCGAATTTGGGATTCAGGACTCCACTGCTTTAACGAACGACAAAAATGATTTATTAAATACGAGCCTTCCTCAAGCCCCGTTGATCCCTTTCCAAGTTGTTTTTATAAAGTCTGTTCCGACCATAAAAAAAACATCACTTCAAATTGTAAGTTATGTACGTAACAATAAGATTGTTTATGTACATGCACCAAATCTCTAGTGATTAACGAGTTCGGGGAAAAATCCTGAACTTTCCTGCTGGTACAGTCCTGCTGATTTTCACCGTTTTACCAAAATAAAATTTGTGCAATCCAAGTTTGAGCCCAAGATAGGAGCCGTTTCTTCCAAACAGTGGAGTACCTTGAAGGGTACCGAGTTTCCTTTTTCTGAGCATAATTATCTGAATGCTCTGGAAGAGAGCAGCTGTGTTGGCGAAGAATCCGGATGGTTGCCTTGCCATCTGACTTTGTGGGAAAAAAAGCAGTTACAGGGAGCAGTTTGCCTGTACGAAAAATATAACGGATACGGCGAATATATTTTTGACTGGGGCTGGGCAAATGCTTATGAAAAGCATGGTCTGAATTATTATCCAAAATTAGTTTCTGCTATACCTTTTACACCGGCAACCGGCCTGAAATTACTTGTGCATCCGGAAGCAGATACCAGTAATGTCAGGAAGAAACTCTTAGAAGAGGCGTTGCTTTGCATGCGTTCAAGAAACTGTTCCTCTCTCCATTTTTTATTCATTACTGCAGAAGAGCTGCCAGTCTTTGAATCCATGGGATTTCTAATCCGGCACAGTTTCCAGTTCCATTGGAAAAACAATTTTTACCAGGATTTTGATGAATTCCTTGGAAGCTTAAAACGTAAACGCCGGAAGGAAATTATACGGGAACGCAGGCAAATTCAACAGCAGATGATCAAGGTGGAAGTACTGGAGGGAGAGGCTATTCTGGTTGAACATATAAATTATATGTATGAATTTTATCTTTCTACATCTGAAAAAAAGTGGGGACGTCCATATCTTTCAAAAGACTTTTTTTCCCGTATCCATCAAACTATGTGCAATAAGCTGGTGCTTTTTCTTGCTTATGTTGATGGAGATTGTGTCGCAGGAACAATCAATTTTAAAAATGGGAAATGCTTATATGGGCGGTATTGGGGTTGTAAAGGAAATTTTCGGAGTTTGCATTTTGAGTTATGCTACTATCAACCGATAGAATATGCTATCAGGAAAGGAATTAGTTTGTTCGAAGCTGGTGCTCAAGGAGAGCACAAAATACAGCGCGGTTTTCTTCCGGAACTAACCTACAGTGCACATTGGCTGGAGCATCCGGGATTCCGGAGTTCAATTTCAAAATTTCTGGAAGAAGAGAAGGCAGCAATTGATCAAGGTATTGAAGAATTCACCCCACACTCACCTTATCGTTAAACAGTTCCTTATTTGATATTCGAAGTTCGTTTGTAAAGAGAATTTTTGCAAATTCCTTTTATCGTTTCTGCATACCAGCGACCTCCCCGCTTAGACCTCAGTCGCTGGCTATTGAGGAACCTGGCTATTTTGTGATAACTCAAATTTTCATCCTCCCGCTTTTCCCGGATGAGTTTGGCAATAGCCAGTTCTTTTTCTAAAGGCGCCAGTCGTTTGTTCCGGTACGTATATCCAAAAGGAGCATGGCCTACACGTTCACCAATTTCCCGTTTTCGTTCTATCATTTCGCGGGTCCGGTCCGGAATTGATTTTGCGTCCCAAAGTGCCATTATACTGAGTGCATCTAAAACCATTTTTCCACTTTTTGTTTTCGAATCCAAACCTTCTGCTACAGAAACAAAACGTATTTTATGTTTTTCAAATAAATTAAGTAATTGTTTGTAAAGACGAATTGACCTCGTTAACCGATCCAAACGAGCAACAATGAGTACCGTGACTTTATCCTGTACAATCAGGGTGATAAGTTTTTTTAAATTTGGCAGTTCCAGGCTGGCACTGTTTGATTCAATATCACGGAAAATCTTTTTGAGTTTCAGTTCCTTTTTTTCAGACCATTTTCGAATTATCCCGGCCTGGTTTCGTGTGTCCAATTTATCAGGAGTTGGACGGTGGTTGTTTAAACGTGTATATCCGTAAATACTCATTTTTCTTTTATAAAATGCAAAGCCATGTTTTAAATTTAACAAAATACTCAATTAAACTTGCCTGACGAGACAGTCAGTTTTCTTCTTCTCCCATTAAATCAAAATATATGTCTCGAGCATGATTAAGGTGATTCCTCATGATAGCTTTAGCCCCTTTGGAATCTTTTTGACGAAGAGAGTCCAGTAAACATTGGTGGTCATCCAGAATGGTAGTGTGCAGCTTTTTCTCTTTCATCCGCTCAATCAATTTTGTCCACATCGGAGAATTCTGCTGCTGATCCCAGAGAAATACAGTTATTGTTTCCAAAACACTGTTTCCGGCAGCTTTGGCTACCAGCAAATGAAATTCTCGGTCCCCATCAGCACCAATCTTGTTTTCATGCACCATTTTATCTATTGCCTGCTCCAGTTGCTCCAGGCAGCCCGTGTCAATACGCTGCGCGGCAAGCTCTGCAATGGCACCCTCAATTTCTTTGCGTGCCTCAATTAATTCAAGTGGACCAGGCCCAATGTCAACAGAATTTTTACACATTTTCAGATTTGGACTTGAAGTGTCCAAAACGTAAATTCCAGAACCAACCCTGACTTCAACCAAACCAGAAATTTCAAGTGCAATCATTGCTTCACGCACCGTCGGACGACTTACTTCGAGCTGAAGTGCAAGTTCCCTTTCAGGCGGCAGACGCATACCCGGTTTGAGTTTTCCTTTTTGGATTAATTTAGATATTTGTTCTGCAACTTGTTCAAAACGACGTTGTGAGCGGACTGCTTTCAGGAGCATTTGATTATTCCAACTGATGATTTATTGTTTTGGAAAAAGACAATTAATTTTCATGACGAGTTCGTAGGGAGGCGTCGGCAAAGCTCATCAATTCCTGCAATGAATCCTCTGTTTTCTGAGGACAATGGTCAAGTGGATTCTGTTTTATGACAAAAATAATAATTGGTCTTACAATTATACCACTTGATAGAGTGTTTTTAATAAGTTATTCTTAATTCCAGCAATATGTCCCAAACAACTTTATTGAGGCCTGCGAAAACATTTTAATGAAGATCGTTTTCATCACAATATATTAACAAAATTATTTTAATTTTGAGGAGCGTGGAACATGTCATTTGAAAAAAATATCCGCGGAGAGTTTGTCCGGATTCTTGGAAAAGAGTGGGTCAAGGATGATCAAGTAACACTTTACACTTACCGTTGCGACGGTCTGGCTCTTTACACTGCACCACCTATGGGTGTTTTGTTTCCCGGAACAGTTCAGGAACTTTCATCGGTCATCAAACTGCTCAATCAGCACAAGATCAGTTTTGTCGCACGAGGCGCCGGCACCGGGCTTTCGGGAGGCGCAGTTCCTCAGGAAGGAAGTGTGATTATTGAAATGGCGCGTTTCAAGGAAGTGCATGAAGTAGATTGGGTTAACCGCACAATTACAGTCGGTCCCGGAGTAATTAATTTACATATTACTGAGAACGTCCACTCTCACGGCTACCACTATGCTCCTGACCCTTCTTCGCAAAAAGCCTGCACTATTGGCGGCAATGTAGCAGAAAATTCCGGAGGGCCGCACACACTCAAATACGGAGTAACTGTTAATCATGTGCTGGGTGTCGAAATGGTTTTGCCTGACGGTGAGTTAGTCACACTTGGTGGAAAACATCTTGGAATGCCCGGACCGGATTTGCTGGGTTTGGTAACTGGTTCTGAAGGTACTTTTGGCATCATCAGCAAGATCATTTGCCGTCTTACTCCAAACCCGGAAAAAGCGGTAACTTTGCTTGGAATATACACTTCAGTGCGCAATGCCTGCGAATCTGTTTCAAGTATAATTCGTCACGGCATAATTCCGGCTGCAATGGAAATGCTGGACAAAATCACAATTTCTGCCGTTGAAAAAGCACTCAAACCGGGCTTCCCTTTGGATGCGGAAGCTGTGCTGATTGTGGAACTGGACGGTTTGGCAGACGGACTGGATGCAGAAGCAGAGATAGTTGAAAAATTGCTCAAAGAAACTGGAGCAACTAAAGTCAATCGAGCTCAAGATGAGGCAGAACGTGCCAAAATCTGGCGTGCACGTAAAGAAGCTTTTGGCGCAATTGGTCAAATATCACCGAGCTATTATGTGCAGGACGGTGTAATTCCACGCAGCAAACTTCCGGAAGTACTCGATGAAATCACAGCAATTGGTAAAAAACACGGTTTGACTGTGGCCAATGTTTTTCATGCAGGAGACGGCAATTTGCATCCGCTGATTTTGTATGATTATGAAAATCCTGAAGAGGTTGAAAAATCACATAAAATTGGCGAAGAAATATTATCGGCCTGTATCCGTTACGGCGGTACGCTTTCCGGAGAACATGGAATTGGTATTGAAAAAGCCGAGTGGATGTCTGATCTTTACTCAGAGAATTCGCTTGCTAATATGCAGAATGTACGTGTTTTTTTTAATCCTGAGAATTTGCTCAATCCGGGAAAGCTTTTTCCTCATCCCGGACGCTGTGCTGAGTCCAAAGCAGGAACACCTCCGCCTAATCTGTCTGCCGTTAATAAAACAAAAATGGTTGCCGCAAAATCAGGAATAGCAGTATGAGCAAAATAGAACCGGGCTCCTTGGAAGAATTGCAAAATTGGGTTAACTCCCGTATTGAAACGCAAGTACCATTCAGGATCTGCGGAAATGGTTCCCGATTTGTGAGCACAATTTCAGGCAACCAGAAAGATATTCCCGGCGACATCCTTTCACTGAAAAAACTCGACGGAACACGCTTTTTTGATCCGGATGACATGGTCGTTGGTGTGGAAGCAGGAATGAGTATCCGGACTCTACAGGGAATGCTGGCGGAGAAAAATATGGTCCTGCCTGTCAATCCGTGGTTTCCGGATTCTTGTGTTGGCTCTGTAGTAGCCTGCAATGATTATGGACCAAACCGCATGGACATGGGCGGGCTTCGCGACTGTATCATCGGTATCGAATATATTAACGGAAAAGGTGAATTAGTACAGGCTGGCGGAAAGGTGGTAAAAAACGTTTCCGGTTATGACCTGACACGAATGATGTTAGGAAGTCAAGGCGGTTTGGGTGTTATCACTGCTGTTAATTTTAAGGTTATGCCACGGCCTGTCGAACCGCATGGGATGTTTGGAATTTTCCGGGATGAAGCATGGTTGTCCCAGCTCAAGGAGCTACGCAAACTCAGGATTCCATTGAATTGGATTCAGGCTTTATCTACTTCAGACTCAAGCTGGGTTTTAGGTATGGGATATTCCGGAAACAAGCTGAATCGAAACCGAATTGAAGGTGAAATACGTGAAGTTTTTGGTAATACTCTGAATATTCAGCCTGACGGCAAATCATATTCCGGACAGATTTTCACTCCGGGAGAACAAAGGTTTACAGGGTTTTTACCGTCGATTCGTGATGCATGGAAAATGGAGGAATCACATTTTCATGTTTTTGCAACTTTGCCGACTGAAGAAATCTTTACCTTCCCTTTTGAAACTTTCCGAAAAGCAAATTTTAAAATTGCAGTTCATCCTACAGGAGGTGATATTAATTTTATGCACAAAAGCACAGAACGGAAAGAGCAGCTTCAGCATCTTGAAAAAATAAAATCAGCCCTGATTCATGCTGACAGCAGGCTCCGGTGGGTGAGTTCTAAACCGAAATGCTCTTTTATGGATCTGGGAAAATTTGGTGTGGCCAGTGGATATTCTTTGGTAAAGAGACTTAAAAAACACCTTGATCCTGCAGGTGTTTTTTTTGCTCCATATTATGATTTAGAGTTTGACGAATGAGCATAAATTTTTCGAACAAAACGGCTGTTTCGACTAAGGAGCTTTTCCGCCAGGCCGAATTTGATAACATTCTAAAATGTGTACATTGCGGACTCTGCCTGGAAAGCTGTCCTACATATCGTGAATTGGAAGATGAAAAAGATTCTCCACGCGGTCGACTTTATTTAATGCGTGGACTCTGGGAGGGAGAACTGGAACTGGAACAATCAGTAATTGATCCTTTAAGCCGCTGCCTTGATTGCCGTGCCTGCGAAAGTGCTTGTCCTTCCGGAGTACCTTATGGAGAACTGCTGGAAAAAACTCGCGGAATTATTCTGGAAAACACGCCTCAAAGTTTGAAAGAGCGGTTTCTTCGGAATCTCTTGTTAAAAGGGTTATTTCGCTACACCAGCATAATGACTGCAGCAAGCCGTATCTTGAAAATATATGCTGCCACAGGATTGCCCAAATTAATTACTAAAACATTTATTGGAAAACTGCTTCCTAAATCATTTGTTTTTCAACAACACCTGTTGCCCAATTGTTCAGGAGAATCGTTCAAACGCAAATATGCTGATCAAATCCTTTCACCTGTTTTTCCAGAAAAAACACTACACACTACACAAAATAGAAAATCTAAGATCAGAGTTGGATTGTTTTCCGGATGTATTATGGATGTTTCAGAATCGGCAATTCATGAATCAACATTGACACTGCTGCGTCATTTCGGTTGTGAAGTGGTTGTACCGGGGAATCAGGGGTGTTGCGGTGCACTTCATGTTCACAGCGGTGACAGAAAGACTGCCCGTGAATTTGCTCTGAAAAATCTTGCTGCCTTTGAACCTCGTCATTTTGATGCAATTATCACGAATGCAGCAGGCTGCGGAGCTCAGTTGAAGGAAAATCATCTCCTGTTTCCAGATGAAACTAATGGGTCCGAACAGGACTGGGTCGGTTTTGAAAATAAAGTAATAGATATTCTCGAATTCCTTTCGCGCTTCCCGGAACTGCTGGAGAGTCTTTCCTGGCGTGAAGATCAAGACATAGTGCTTTATGATGCACCATGTCATCTTATGCACGCCCAAAAAGTAGACGAAAATCCTCGGCAACTTTTGAACAGTTTGCCTGGAGTGAAACTGGTACCGCTGAAAGAATCCAACTGGTGCTGCGGTTCTGCAGGAATCTACAATCTTGTTCAACCTGACCTCTCACGAGACGTGCTGAAGCGAAAAACCGAATCTGTTCGTCAAACTTTGACGGAAAACCCAAAAGCGAAAACTATTATCACCGGTAATCCCGGGTGCCTGTACCAAATTCGTGCCGGAATCAGGAGTGAAAATATTGATCTTCGGATCCTCCACCCTGCAGTGTACTTAGTGGAACGTTTGAAAAAACTTGGAACCAGGGACATTCCTCAAATTCCGATTTGAAGCCGCAGAAGCAAGTGCTCAATCCACTCCACAATCACTCACCTTTCCAGCGGTATAATTCAAGATTTGTTCGCCCATTCTGATCGAATTGGATACCTTCTGCTTCCAGCAGTTCCTGCTGAAGTAATTCTCCAGATACTCCACTTCTCGTACTTATTCCCCCCTGAAAATTGATGACTCTCTGCCATGGAATATCGGAGTCAAAAGGAATTGCAGATGCAGCATAACCCACCATTCGTGCCGTACAACCACCAACTATATCTGCTATTTGTCCGTAAGTAGCCACCTTACCGACAGGTATGAGCCGGATTATTTCATGAATTTGCTGATAGATTGGCGACTTCACAGAATATTAACTGACGGATTTCGCTAAATCTCTAGTTTTTGTTTCTGTAACAGAATTTTCTGCAGAGGCAACTTTCAACTTATTTTGAACAAGTTGAAGATGCTCCTGTGACTTTGCTGGTAAGGAAGATCCGGATTTTTCAGCGTAAGAAGAGGCGTCCAAAATGCTAAAATCTTTTTCAAAAAAAGTCATCCACTCATAATCTTCAGTCAGGCTTCTCAGACGCAGGATCTGATTTTCATAAATAGAGATAATAAAATCATCTTCCAGCATCGGCATGGGATGGGAAACTACCTGGAATTCAGTTGTGCAAGTTCCAATTTCATTCCCCAAAAAAAGGAAATCATCCGGTTCGTTCCCGAAAAGTGCCACCTTGATTTGACCTGAATTTCCAACAATACCAAGACGTTTATAGGAACTGTTGACGCTGATATCGCGTAACTTTGCCATCACATCTTTTGTAACTACTGTCTCAATGAAAGGACCTTCTTCAGGAGGATTCCAGCGGGAAGCAAAATTAAAGGAACTGATTGCAGGTTTCAGGTCCAGAGTCTGCTCTTTGCTTGTACTGTGATTTTTGACATGGAGCCTGTTTGATATCACCTGAAACTCTAATTTTGCCGGATTTTTGTTCTTTAGTAATTTAAAAAATTTTGCCTCTAATGGAATAGACCATACTGGTTCATTTTCCGGAAATTGTGATGTCAGATTAGCAGAAACGTTACCCGATTTTATAAAAACATTTTTTGCAGTTGATTCAAGGACAAGATGTAGAGCTTCATCTCGAAATATCAGCAGCATTCTACCATTAAAGTCCTTTTCCAGATCAACAATAATCTTATGCAGTTTTGCCGACATTTTAAAGGAACCATCATCCTCAATTTTCAAGAATGGAGTCAAAGTTTCAGTGTAAGTATCTCCTTTTTGCTGGAAATGCCCATTCAGTTTTTTTTCATTCCAAAAAGTGAGTAATTCTGCCGGATCTATTCTACGCACATCGCCGGGGAAACTGTTTCGTGCGGTTTGCCATGATAATGCTTTTTTCCCCTTGATCAAATCTGAAATTGTTTTCCCGTTATGATCTGTTTGCTGAGTCCGTTTGGCATTATTTATTAGGAGGATAGAAGCATCTTTAAAGGGGTATATTCCTGCATTATCAATACAAATGAAAGGTCTGAAATCTTTGGTTTTTTCATTCATTGAATAGACCTTGCCTGAAAACTGGTGTTTCTTTTAAAAGTTATGATAATATTCCTGCAAAAAAATCACCAGAAACATGGAGCGAGAAACGGGGCTCGAACCCGTTAAATAGCATTTCTCGCAAATTCTACTTTTTTCTCAATTATTCTGCAATCCCCTACTTTACCTTGCAAATTAAACATCTACAGTCTACAATCATTTCTATTGAGTTCTAACCAGTTCTATCCATTTTATAAAAACTGGTGGGGGATACGGTGGGGGATAATTAAAACCCCTTAAATCTCAAGTTAGCATATGCAGCTTTTCAAGTTACATTATGCAACTCTCAGGCGAATTATAGCACATCTGTAAAACTAATCAATTAATAGTAGAAAAAAGTGCCAAAGCAGAGCAGAAATAGTACCAGGCACAGTGGAGTTTTTTTTGTTGAACTTGACAGTGGTGACCAGACATTTTTCATTCGCTACAAGAAAGACAGAAAACTCATTGAAGAGAGAGCCGGAAGGAAAAGCCAGGGATGGACGGCAGCAAAAGCTAATCGTCTCAGAACTGAGCGACTGGCCGGAAAATCTGAATCTAATGCCGGGAAACGGGCCAGGGAGAAGGTACGAAAAGAGTCCGTGAAAAACCGGTGGACATTCCAGAAAATCTTTGATGAATATCTTGCCAGTCGCCCTGACCTGAAGGGAAGGGCAAATGATGTTAGAAGGTTTAAGAGCTATCTGGGAAAAATCTTTGCTCACAAAACACCAGAGGAAGTTACTCATTTTGATATAAATAAACTCAAAGAAGGGCTTCATAAAAAGAAACTAAAACCCGCCACAATTCGTCATGCACTGGAAATTTTGAATCGAACTGCAAACTTTGCTGCAAAGCGTGGCTTGTGTGCCGGCATCAGCTTTGTTGTAGAAATGCCAAGAGTAAACAACATCAAAACCGAAGATTTGACACCAGAGGAATTGAGCCGGCTGATTAAAGTATTGGATGAGGAGCAGGACATTCAGGCATCAAACATGTTACGCATAGCTCTTTACACGGGCATGAGGAGAGGTGAATTATTCAGCCTGAAGTGGAGCGATGTTAATTTCCGCAGAAAAATAATTACTATCAGAGACCCCAAAGGTGGACTGGATGTAACAATTCCGTTAAATAACATGGCAGAGGAGGTTTTGAAGGAACATCCTGACACGGCAAGCGAGTTTGTTTTTCCCGGAGAGGGAGGGCAGCTGCGCAAAAAAACACCTCGCTCCTTAAATCGAATCAAATTAAAAGCTCAGCTGCCCGAAGACTTTCGAATGCTCCATGGCCTCAGGCATGTTTACGCCTCACATCTTGCCTCAAGCGGCAAGGTTGATCTTTATACCCTGCAAAAACTACTGACTCATAAATCCCCCCTGATGACACAGCGTTATGCCCATTTGCGGAATGAAGCATTGATGGATGCAAGTAATGTTATTTCTGAAATTATAAAACCGGGAACAAAAATAAATGAATGAACATGGGGAGAAAATTCCAAAATAATCGGGAATAAAAAATTTGATAGGTTGTTTTATGTCGGTTACAGATACCAAAGAATTCATACGTATGGAGACTGCTGCTGATAAATTAGGAGTTGATCAGGTTAAGTTAGTTCGGATGATGCAGGATAAAAAGATGATGGTCCGTTTAGAGTTTCCGGCTGATAGATTTGAAAAGATAAAGTGGGCTATATATGGTAAGAAAATGTCGGA
>Ga0208205_100022_pt1 | contig 25483 bp, 21 predicted proteins | sample DeeseametaMP1494_FD_184185 | JGI IMG/M metagenome (GOLD analysis project Ga0208205, IMG submission 184185) | Marine microbial communities from the Deep Pacific Ocean - MP1494 (SPAdes) | ecosystem: Environmental > Aquatic > Marine > Oceanic | place: South of Fiji, South Pacific Ocean | collected... | reverse complement strand
AAGCCGTCACCCGGCGCTATGGTTCACGCATCAATCATGTGCATTGTAAGGATATTCGTCAAGAAATATTCAAACAAGTCCGGGAAAAAGATTTAAGTTTTCTGGATGCTGTGTTGGAAGGCGTTTTCACGGTTCCCGGAGATGGATTTATCGACTTTGAAAATTTTGCCAAAGTGCTGGCTGAAATCGACTATTCCGGCTGGGTAGTTGTCGAAGCAGAACAGGATCCGGAAAAGGCGAATCCTTTGGAGTATTCCCGAATGGGATATCAACATTTGTCAAATGTACTTCATGAGGCAGGCCTGGAAATCAGCAGTTGAAAATAAACATAAATGAGAAATTCATTATACAGCGGCAAAGTAGTTGTCATTACCGGAAGCACACAAGGTTTGGGCGAAGCTGTTGCGCGCAAAATGGTGGCCGAACAAGCCGCAGGGGTTTCAATCAGCGGACGCAATGTTGAGCGGGGAAAGGCTCTTGCCGAAGAACTCACCGGACTTGGAACACCGACAATTTTTGTGCGTACAGAACTGGAAAATCCGGATGAATGTCGGAATTTAATTCGTCAAAGCGTAGAACACTTTGGACGCCTGGACGGTTTGGTCAACAGTGCGGGCATTACAACACGGGGAACTTTGGAGGAATCTTCAGTTGAACTTTGGGATCAGCACATGGCAGTCAATGCCCGCGCGCCATTTTTGACGATGCAGGAGGCCGTAATAATTATGCAAAAACAAGGATGGGGTGGTTCGATTGTCAATATCATCACCAAATCCGCACACGGCGGACAACCGTTTTTGACTCCATATTCGTCCTCAAAAGGTGCATTGGCAACGCTTACAAAAAACGCGGCATACAGCCAGCGCTGGCATAAAATCAGAGTCAACGGAATTATGGTCGGCTGGATGGATACACCTGCAGAAGACGCAATTCAGCGGGAAGCTCATGGTGCTGAATCAGATTGGTTGGAAACTGCAGAAAGTCAAAGTCCAATGGGCAAACTGGCAAAACCGGATGAGGTTGCGGAACTGGTGGCTCTGCTGCTCAGTGATCGTGGCGGTGTGATGACCGGTTCTTTGATCGACTATGATCAGGAAATAGTCGGCGCTTCGGATTAGCGGGGATAACACACTGAATTAATTAATTATTTAGAAATTTTACAAAAAACATAAAATGGTTGAAATGAAAAGCGAGCCCTACACAATAACTTTTGGAATCATCGGAGCCGGACGTATAGGCAAACTCCATGCAGACAATTTACTGAGTCACGTCAAAGGCGCAAAGCTCAAAACCGTCACCGATCCGTTTTTAGATGAAGAATGGACCGCATCCCGAAATATTCCGGTAACTGGAAAAGACCACCGGATTATGCTCGATGATCCGGAAATTGACGCAATTCTAATTGGTTCACCTTCGCCGGAACACGCAGCTCAAATGATTGAATGTGCCCGGGCAGGAAAGCATATTTTCTGCGAAAAACCAATTGCGCTTGATCCGGACATTATCCGGAACGCTTTGGCCGAAGTCGAAAAATCCGGTGTCAAACTCCAGGTAGGTTTCAACCGCCGCTTTGATCCGAATTTTGCTGCAGTACAGGAGCAAATCGCTTCCGGTGCATTGGGGGAACCCCACATCATCCGGATTACTTCACGTGATCCGGCACCACCGCCTGCGGAATATGTCGCTTCTTCAGGAGGACTTTTCATGGACATGACAATTCACGACTTTGACATGGCCCGCTTTCTCTGCGGCAGCGAAGTCACAGAAGTGCACGCTTACGGTGCGGTTTTGGTGGATCCGGAAATCGGTAAAGCGGGCGATATTGACACGGCTGTCATTTCACTGAAATTCGCCAACGGTGCGCTCGGCATTATCGAAAACAGCCGAAAAGCAGTCTACGGTTATGATCAGCGTGTTGAAGTGTTCGGTGCAAAAGGAACTGCAATGGCGGATAATAATACTCCAACTTCAATGGTCGTTCTCAACGAATCCGGAACTATCAGGGACAAACCGCTCTACTTTTTTCTGGAACGCTACAAAATCGCTTTTGTGGCAGAAATGCAGGCCTTTGTAGATGCGGTTCGTAATGACGAACCGACTAAAGTTTCCGGAAAGGACGGACTTGTTCCGGTCTTAATTGCGTTGGCCGCACAGGAATCTCTCAAAACAGGTAAACCTGTTCAAGTGGTTTCTGTTTAGTGTTCTAACTGCTTTCCCAACTCCACAATCAGGGAAAGTGACAAACACATCAATGAGCTCAAAACCAAACCTCGAAAACCAAATACCTCTGTCTCCTTTACTTCCAGACAAACATCCGCAAAAGGAGCTAAAGGACCGAGAACACTGTCAGTTATCACGATCACTGGAATTTTGCGTTCCTGCACCACTTCTACCAGTTTGAGGACTTCGTTGGCGTAAGGAGAATAACTCACGGCCAGTACAACATCTCCTTTCCGGACTGTTTTGCCTCGTTCTGCAAACATACCACCCACGCTGTCTAAAAGTATGTTTGGGACACTCAGGTGACTCAAAGCATAAGTTAAATATGCAGCTATAGGGAAAGAACGGTGCTGAGCCGCAACATGTACTACATTCGCTTTTGCAAGAATCGAAGCTGCATTCTAAATTTGCTCGTCTGTTACTGATTCACGTAATCCATGCAAAGCTTCAATTCCTCCGTTAATAAAATTTTCCAGGTTTGACAATGCAACTTCACCCTGTTGGCTGACCTGTCGATTCAAAGTTTGTACACGTTTTCGGTAGTCGCTGGAACTTTTCACCAGTCCCTGCTGAAACACTTTCTGCATTTCCCTGAAACCGTTAAAACCAAAACTTTTCGCAAAGCGAATCAAACTTGACGGAGGTACATCTGCCCTTTCTGCGATTACTACAATTGTTTCCAGAGCCATGTCGTTCGGATTACTCATAGCGTAACGTGTAATTTGCTTTAGACGTCGACTCAAGTTACTGTAGTTTCCAACGAGTTCATTTCTCAGGTGATCGTAATCCATTGTTATTATTTTAGTGTTGGGTGATTCGTTGAGCTATTGCCAAGTTCATGCTAGGAAAAATGGAAGATTATTTTCATCGCTTGAAACCCAATTGGGTTGAACTTGAATCTGAAAATAATTTATTTTCAGAAATTTAAATTAAAGCTTTACAAATTTTTTATATGAAGTATATTCCATGTACAGAACTAAATGAAATATATTTTTCATTTAATTTGACCTTAGAATGGTTCTAAGGCCGCTAAAAATCCTATTTCTAATGAAAAGGAGATTATTATGTTAGCATTTAAATCGTTTTCAAAGCGTTTCGCTTTGGGAATAGTCGGTGTTGGGGTGTCCTTCGGGTTGTCCTTGACACCCGTGATGGCGAAGGACATCACGATTCAGGTTTGGGCCGGTGGCTCGAACGTTAACGATTCATATCGGGTTGATGCAATTACGATGGCTGCCGATATTTTGGAAAAAGAAGCCGCAATTCTCGGTGAGGATCTCAATATTACTGTTGAAACAAAGTATGATTTCGACGGCTGGGGAGGCTTCAAACAAGCGGTGACTTTGGCGGCAGAAGCAAACAAAGCCCCGCACATTGTGGTGACCGGACATGAAGATATTGCCCCATGGTCACAGTCCGGATTGATTCGGCCCATTGAAAATTATGTCGATTTCGACACATGGCCGTTGAGTGATCTGTTTGAAAACCTGGTTGAAATTGCGTCTTTTGAGGGGACGATTTACGGTGTGCCGCAAGATGCGGAATCTCGCCCATTCTTTGCCTGGATTCCTCACTTGAAAGCTATAGGATACAGCAAAGCCGACATCCGCGCACTGCCCGGCAAAATCCTAAGCGGTAATTATACGCTCTACGATGTGCTGGATGATGCCAAGAAAATTCAGGATGCCGGTCTTGTCAAACCAGGATACGGTTTTTATCCCCGCGTCTCTAAAGGCGGAGATTACTGGCAGTTCTACCTTTCCTTTGGTGGAGAAATGTCGGATTCAAAATCAGGCAAACTGGTTTTTGACCGCAGTGCCATGAAAAACTTCTATACGTTTTTCGCTAAAGCGGTTGAAATGGGAGTCACCCGCAAAAACCATATTGGAACTCCCTGGGATCAATGGTATTCTGAGGTGGCTTCCGGAAAAGCAGGGCTTTGGCATGGCGGAACTTGGCACTATTCCCGCTATACCGGAAAAGAAGGTTTGAAGGATTTCTTTGGCAACATAGTGTTCGGCTTGATTCCTGCCGGAGACAAAAACGGACGAGCGAATACCATCACCCATCCGTTGGTTTATTTGGTGACAAATCGTGGAAGTGAAGATGATGCTCAGATTGCGGCCCAACTCGTGGCCATTGCTTCGGAGCCTCGTATCAACACCTTGCACGCGATTAAGTCCGCTCACTTGGGCATTACCAAGTCTCAGCAGAATGTTCCGCTCTACGCCAACAACCGTTGGGCAAGCGAAGCGACTAAACTTTTGTTGCCACATGCCAGTGCGATGCCTAACCACACCAATTTCTCTCCTTATTTTGATGCCATGTGGAAAGGTCTGGAAGCTTCTTGGACGGGGCAGAAATCTCCGGAAAAAGCGGTTGCTGATGTGGAAGCCGAATTGCGAGCCAATTTGGGCAACGACATTATCATTCGCTAAAAATCAGTTCAACCGGCGGGCATTGCCCGACGGTTGCTGACCGAACAACGAATCACAGGACATCAGGAAATTACGTGTCAGCCAAACTCGGATACATCTTTATTGCTCCTGCACTTGCCCTCGTTGTTCTCTTCTTTCTAGCGCCCGTCCTCATGACGGGCGTATTTTCTATGACCAACATGAGTACGGCCACCGGAATTACCGGTGGCTCGTATCAAATAACGCCCTCCGTTTTAATCCAACTGGGAGATCAGGGTTTTGATCGCAAAATCTTGAAACGCATTGGTTCTGAAAGTTATTCCATCAGTGAAAAAGGTCTCCTGGCGGCGACAAAAGCCGATGTGAAAACAGAACTCGTTGAGGAATTACGGGAACGGTATCTTGGAGAAACCTTTGCCAGTCGTCGCCTTTTTGAACGCTTTTTAAAAAAATTGGACAACCGACCTCGAAGCATCCGTACTCTCAAATCCACCTCACCGCACTTCCGGAAGTCATTGATCAAAGAACGATTTGCCAGTACAAAGGAATTGCTTCAATCACTGGAAGAAATGGATTTGGGTTTGACACAGGTACAAACCGATGAATTGGTGGACGCAAGTTATACGGGTTGGATTTGGACCGGAGAAAATTTTCGCAAGATGTTTTTGCTTCCGGAAACCAGGCAAATCCTGCTCAATACCGGATTTTATGTCGCCTCAACGCTCTTGCTTTTTAATATCGGTTTTGCCCTAGTTTTGGCCGTTACCACATTTTATTTGCCAAAGGGACAAGCCGCTCTTTTCAGGGCGCTCTGGTTTTTACCCAGGATTACGCCTTCGGTTCTGTATGTTTTGTTGTGGAAATGGCTGACTTGGGATACCGGATTTATCAATGCGGTAGTGACCAATTTTGGAGTCACGCCCCGTAACTGGATGCTGGATACTGCGGCCAATGCCTGGGTGACTGTGATCATGATCAATGGTTTCATTGGTGCTTCGATGGGCATGATTTTGTTTTCCAGTGCCATTACCTCAATTCCAAAACAGATGCTTTATGCCAGCGAAGTCGATGGCGCAAACCGTTGGCAGCAAATTCGTCATATCATTTTACCCCAGCTCAAATGGCCGATTCTTTTTATTACCGTTTATCAAACCTTGTCATTGCTGACCTCTTTTGAACAAATTTTTCTTTCCACTGACGGAGGTCCCGGCTCTTCAACTGAAGTTTGGGCACTGTCCGCTTATCACACTGCTTTGGATAATTATTGGGGAAATTTGCAGTATGGCTATGGAGCAGCTCTTGCTTTGGTCTTAGTTGTGGTTGGAGTCATTATGTCGCTAATTTATCTTCGGTTTTTTCGTTTTGATGAACTCATCAAAACTCCAAGAATTGAGCAATAGGAATCCGCAATGTCGCATAATTTTAAAAATTGGCCCATAGTTACCGGACTGACACTCGTCACGATTCCAATCTTGTTCATGTACGTTTTTCTGTTTGTGGATACGGTCACAGACACGCGTCCGGGTGAAATGATTCCTAACCGCTTCACTTTGGAACACTGGCGTTTTTTGTGGGAAAATATTGAAGGCAAAGCGAGTGTTTGGCTGGCTATGCTTAATACAATGATTTTTGCAAGTTCGGTTACATTGATCGTCTTATCCGTTTCCTCAACTGCATCGTATGCAATTTCTCGTCTCAATATCCCTTTTCGAAAAGAGTTTATGGCAGGAATATTGATGTTGCATGCATTCCCCTCGATTACACTGATTATTGCGATTTTCCTGATTTTGCAGATGGTTGGCCTTTACAACACGCTCATTGGAGTCATTTTAGTCAAAGCCTCTTTGCAACTGCCTTTGGGAATTTGGATCATGAAAGGATTTTATGACTCGGTTCCATGGGAAATCGAAATGGCCGGAATCCAGGACGGTGCGAGCCGGTTCACGGTTTGGTATCGCTTGGTTCTGCCACAAGTTCGACCGGGATTTTTTGCACTTGGACTATTTTCATTTCTGGAAGGCTGGAGTGAATACATTTTACCGGCTGTTTTAGCCCCCGCAAATGATGTGCAGATGTTGTCGGTTTACCTCGCTTCCTTGATTGCGGATGACCAACATTTCGACTTCAATCTGTTCAAATCTGTGGGCTTGTTTTACGCCATTCCGGTGATCATATTTTATCTGTTCTTTCAGGACAAGTTAATGAACATTTACGGCGGAGGAACAAAAGGCTGATGGAAATTGTCCTGGAAAATTTTACCAAGCGTTTCGGTGATCTGACGGTCATCGAAAATATGAACTTGAAGATCAAAGAAGGCGAAATGCTGGCCTTGCTAGGCCCGTCCGGCTGTGGAAAATCAACCACGCTTTTTGCCATTTGCGGGATTCATAGAGTTGACGAGGGGCGTGTTCTTTTTGGCGGCCAGGATGTCACGCGGGTTCCAACTCAACAACGCAATATTGGTGTCGTTTTCCAGTCTTATGCTCTTTATCCTCACATGACGGTTGCTCAGAATATCGCTTTTCCTTTGACCGTTCGCCATGAAGATAAACAGACAATCAAGAAAAAAGTGGGAGAAATGGCGGAGTTGGTTCACATTGAAGAACTGCTGGGGCGCCGCCCGGAACAGCTTTCCGGAGGACAACAGCAGCGGGTGGCCCTGGCCCGTGCTCTTATCCGCAAGCCCGGAGCGCTGTTGCTGGATGAACCGCTGGCCAACCTTGATGCAAAACTACGGTTGGAAATGCGTTCTGAAATACGCCGTGTTCAATTGGAAACCGGTATTTCGGCTGTGTTAGTGACACATGATCAAGTGGAGGCGATGAGCATGAGCGACCGTATTGCCATTATGAAGGACGGAAAAATTTTACAAGTGGCATCTCCGAATGAGATGTATCAACGTCCGGAAAATGATTTTATCGCCGGGTTTTTAGGCAATCCCCCGATTGCGTTTCTGGATGGAATCATTTCTGCTGGAAATGTAAAAATCAGCAGTGGGAATATTGAATTTCCATGTCCAGAAAATATTGAAAAACATCCGGATGGTACCCATATTAGCGTTGGCATCAGACCGGAATTCTACCAGCCGGGGAATCCCTACAAAATTCCGGGAACAGTTTCATTTGTGGAAATTCAGGGGCGTGAAAATCTTTACGATATTAAATTGAAAGATGGTAACCTCCTGCGTTCGATCCAATCCGCTAATGTTTCTCCTCTCTCTCCGGGAACAAAAGTGGATTGGGGAGTTAACCCTGAACAACTTTTCTTTTTCGACAATTCCGGCAAACGCTTATGAGACCTCTACAGTCGCTCAAAACTTATGCTGAAAAGTATTGTAAATTGCAGGGTTTAGGCGAAAAATCGTTTCTTCGAGTTTATGAAAAGAGGTCCTCTTGAATAACTGGATGAAAGCATTAAGTCTGCATTATGGTTACATGAAAGAACAGTATCCAGATAAGGATTTGATGTTGATATTTGATATCGACGGTTCTATTAACGATATGCAATATCAGCTTTTTCGAGCTTTGCAGACCTTTGACCAACTACAAGGCACTCATTATTTTTACCGCTTAATGCCCGATGAAATCAAAATTCATGAGGATTTGTTGTCTTCATTCCTCACTGAATATCAATTGGCACCCGCGCAAAAGGAAGCCTTTCTCTCTTGGTACACGAGTTACCGTAAGTCTTCACGGGTACAATTGCGACCGATGGGAGGAGTGATTGAAACCATTTGTTGGTTTCAGATGCAGTCCAGAACGGCGGTCGGATTGAAAAATATTTGCTCCCAGGATATGCAGAAAAAAACCATCCAGGCACTGAGAAAATTTGGTAAAGACTATCAGTTAAAACTACCTAAAGAATTGATTTACTTCCCCAAGCATCATGCACCGTCTGAGTCAGCAGTAGAAAGTCTCTCTTATTTTCGCAAAATCGGCTATCATGTGATTTGTTTTGTTGACAGTGAAACGCAGTCACTTGATGCCATTGCAAACGAAAAAGATACGCGCGATATTTTACTGCTCCAAGCGGATACTGTTTATCGCTCAAATGATAAGCCGATGACCGCCGGTGTGGAAAAAGGCAGTACCTATGAATTGCGCGAACTGGTAAATGAAAAAGACTTACCGCCCACCATTGACTTGGTTTGGCATGGTATCAATGACCGGGAAAATTTGCGGCAGTTTCTCTCATCTAACATACAATGGGGCGAGGTCGATGTTCAGACCGTGCATGAAGATGGATCAGTGTTACTGCAACACGACAATCCGTTGGAAGAGGAGACGTTATTGACCGGAAAGATAAATCTGCAATTAAACGAGTTATTGGTCGAGTTTCAACAACATGGCAAGGCAGTCAAAGTTGATTTCAAAGATAAGAGCAATGTTCTGAGTGAATCAATAAAGCTACTCAAAAAGCATGGTTTTAATGATCAGAATATTTGGCTGAATGGTAATATCGATGTGCTTAAAGAAGATGGGTTTAAAATGTTGTCAGCAGCCTTTCCCAATGCTGTCATACAAACCTCCGTCGATTTTATCTGTCCCTTGGTCTTCTCCCTGCCAGACCAAGCCAAGAAAATACTCACGCAATTAAAAGGCTGGGGCATTAATCGTTTTTCCATCAACTGGGAAATGAAAAAATGTTCAGCCTTGATGTATCAGCTTAAAAAATGGGGATTTGAAGTAAATGTCTATAACGCGACTGATTTAGAACAGTTTCTTAAGGTGATGATTCTGTCTCCACGCTCAATCACTTCGGACTTTAATTTTCCAGAATGGAATTATTACGGTCGTGGTTCCGGTAAAAATGGCATCCAATCGGATTATGTGGAACAGCAGGTGAAATTCAAATAATGAATAGTCCACCTGCAGGCATTGCTCTGCTTGTCCAGTGGCAGGCTGGAGATGATACCGCACAAAAAAAACTACTAACTCTGTTTGATGCGGTGATTGAAGGAGAATTCGATGCTGTATTTCAAGAATCGGCTAAGTCAGATACAGTCTGCGTGACCACCTCTCTACATTTGATGACGCTGACCATGCTGAATCAGCTTTATGGTCTCAACTCAAAAGAGTTTTACAAAGGCGACCCAGAGCGTTATGTCCGGACGACACTCATGACTCAGCGTTTACTCGGGATCCGCAAATTGACTCTCGGCTGGCCGGTTTATGCTTTTGGCGCAGAAGCTCTGGGACAGGCCACCATGTATCCTGATCAACATGCCCCCGGTGCTGATCCGGGAGATTCTCTGGTTGACCGGAATAACTGGTATAAACTGGAAACTCCGGATTTTGAGGGGGAAGTTCCCCGAGTTATCGAAGCAATGTTGGCTTCTTTTGCAGAACTGACAGGACTTGAACCCGTTGCTCATTTGCCTGCGCCTTACAGCCTTGCCGCAGATATTTTTGGGCAGGAAACTTTGATTACCGCTTTAAGCCATGAGCCGGATTTTGTGGTTGAATTTCTGGAACATTTAACTGAAAAAATAATCGTTCCCTGGTGCGAACGTTTAGTGCAAAAATTTCCGAATATATGGCTTGAACTTTCAGATGCTTCGGGTTCTCCTTTATTCATAAGTCCACATCTTTTTCAAAAAATCGCGGCCGGGCCAGTCCTTCGACTGATTAAGGAATTTCCTTGGGGGAATCGGGTGTTTGTCGCCAACTATCGAGGTGACATGACCCCAAAAATCTCCCGCGTAGAAGGGCGCCGGGGAGCAGGGCGGCGCAATCGTCGAGCACAACAAACCGATCCGGAAACAAGCAGCACTCAATCCTCAACTAATGCTCTGAACGAATTGATTGATTTCAAACTGAGTCTCTGTACTGAGTTCATCATCAAACTGGATGCCGATCAATCTCCTCTTTCGATTTATATCGAACAGGCGATTCGTCGTGAAAAGCCACTCTATTTGGGTATCGGAGCAACCCGTATCGACCGGAACAGCATTGCCGATCGTGAAGCCGCAAAATCAGAACTTGAAGATTTGGCGACAAATTCGGCTAAAGCAATCAAAACTGTTTCCGAGTCTTTAGCTGATAAGGGTCAATATCGCTCAAATCTTTCTTGGCCGGGGGATGTGTACTTTGAAGATGTGAATGCAGAATCAGATTTGGATTTGGTGAAGACCATTATTGAAACAATAGATAAACATGGCAAAATGCAACTATAACCCCCCATTTATTTTTTCAATATAATTCTTTTAATTTCATCTGAATTTGATAAAAAAACAGATTCAGATGAAAAATACTTGACAGGCTATTTTTATTTAGAATATTCTGTTTTTGAAATTATATGAAATATTATTTTCAAAATAATTAGACGCTGTCAGACTAAATACTTAGATGCGGGATAGTAATGAATGTTAAAAAATATTAATCCACATTAAAATGCCGAACTCCTCCATGTACTTTGTTCCATGGGGCATGGAGATGAATTGGTGCTCACAGATTGTAATTTTCCGTCTGATTCAGTTGCGGCTGAGACTGTAACTGGCAAATTTATTCAGATGGATGGACTGGATATCCCGGAACTGGCAAAAGCTATTTTGTCTGTATTCCCTCTAGACAGTTTTGTCTCGGAACCGGTATTTAGAATGGAAGTAGTAGGTAAGCCGGATGAACTGGTTGGATGCCACAAGGACATGAGAAATATCCTTGATGAAACTTCTGACCGGCGTTGGGAAATAGGTTCAATCGAACGTCATGCTTTTTATGAGCGAGCCAAAAATGCGTATGCTGTCGTTTGTGCCGCTGGTGAGCGAAGACCTTATGGATGTTTCATCTTTATCAAGGGAGTTATCGGCCCCGATGGAGAAGTGATTTGAGCGGAGAATAAAGGAAAAAATTATGACAACCCCAATTTTACAGGCAAAAGGGATCTGTAAATATTTTGGACCAATTACAGCACTTGAAGATGTTGATCTTCAAGTTTCAGCTGGTGAAGTTCTCGGAGTTATCGGCGATAATGGTGCTGGAAAATCTACTCTGATGAAGGCTTTTTCAGGTCTCGTTCCGGCATCTAAAGGCGAAATCTGGTTTCAAGGAAAACCAGTAAAATTCCATTCACCTCGTGATGCCCGTAATCTTGGAATCGAAATGGTTTACCAGGATTTAGCCCTGGCTGGTAATTTGCCAATTGCTCAAAATATATATTTGGGTCGCGAACCTACAAAACGTTTTGGTTTCATCAACCGAATTGACCACAAACGTTGCTTGGAAATGTCTCAAGAACATTTGGACACTTTGAAAATTCATGTTAAAAATGCCGGTCAAAAGGTTGAAGATCTATCAGGAGGACAGCGTCAAGCAGTTGCAGTTGCCAGAGCAACTGCGTTTGATGCAAACTTGGTCATCATGGATGAACCAACAGCTGCACTTGCGGTAAAGGAGGTGTCTAAGGTTTTGGAACTAATCAAGAGGCTCAAAAGTCTCAATGTAGCCGTTATTATTATCAGTCACAGGATGGATGACATTTTTGCTGTCTGCGATAGAGTAATGGCACTTTTTCACGGGAAAAATTTTGCGGAAGCTTATATCAATGAAACGAGTCACGATGAACTCATTGGATGGGTAATGGGGGCATCTCAGCATAGGGAAACAGTTTAATATGAAAAATCAACCCGCAGAAACTTCCGCTGAACTAGCCAGTGAAAACCTGACAGCAAAAATTAGTATAATCCTTGATAGCTATGGTATTTTACTCCTCATCGCACTGATGATGATAATCCTGCACATTTTACAGCCGGATGTTTTTTTCACCTGGCGTAATTTAACCAATGTTTTTAAGCAAACAGCTTGGCAGGCAACTTTAGCCCTGGGAATGTTCATTGTAATTGTTACAGCAGGAATTGACCTCTCGGTTGGTTCAATTCTGATGTTGTCTTTAATGTCTTTAGCCATCGTCTCCAAAGCAGGATTCCCTTGGTTTGTAGTGATGGTGGTTCCAATTGTAGTGGGAATCATTTGTGGCTGCATAAACGGTATCGGTATTACTAAACTTCGGATGCCCCACCCTTTCATTATGACACTCGGGACACTTTATCTGTTCAGGGGAGTTGGTAATCTGATTTCAGGGGGTGTTCCCGTCAGCGGATTTTCAGAGCAAGTTAACTTTCTTGGTTCGGGTAGAATAAAGCTCGAATGGTTGCTGGGAAGTGGTGCTCGTGAATACATCCCGGTGAGTTTGATTTTCGTCATAATTTTGTATCTTGTAGTTTGGTTCTACTTAGAACACACTCAACACGGTCGCTGGATTTTTGGTATTGGAGGAAATCCAAATGCAGCAAGGGCCGTAGGGATTAACGTGGATAATATGCTGATTTTGGTTTATACGATTTGTGGGGGACTTGCCGGATTTGCCGCACTTATTCTGGCAGGACGGACTAATTCAGGCTATCCAAACGCTGGATTGCAGTCCGAATTGGATGCGATTGCAGCAGTAATTATAGGTGGAGCAAGTTTTTTTGGTGGCCGAGGTACAGTAATAGGAGTTTTTTCCGGAGTTTTTTTGATGGGACTATTGCGTAATGGACTGAATTTGATGGATGTTAGTGTTTTTTGGCAACAGATTACGATTGGTGTAATAATTATTATTGCTGTTTATCTGGATGTTTTACGCAGAGAAATTGGTACCAGAAAATGATTCTTCAGGAAATCAATTTTATATCTATTTTTTAATATCAAGAAAGGAGGTGGGAATCGCTAGATGAAGTTTGTATAAAAAAAGTGCAGAAAGATGGTCTTTTTGTCACTAAAATTTTGATAACTCTTTAATTGAGAGAGACTATGAAGTTAGTTAAATTATTTCTTGCAAGTTCGTTGGCCATTATAATTGGTACACTTGCATTTGCTGATACTGTGTTACTCAGTATGAAAGGTCCTGGAGCGGGGAATCCGTTTTGGGCATCCGTTGAAAGAGGTGGACGCGAAAAGGCTGCTGAACTTGGAGTCAAGATAGTAGTGCTTGCACCGCCACAGGAATCCGATGTTCAATCTCAAATTAATCAGGTTGAAGATCAGATTACAAAAGGAGTAACTGCGATTGCGATTGCTGTGACCGATCCCAATGCATTGGCAAAGGTGATCGAATCTGCACGTTCCGCAGGAATTCCAGTGGTCTTCATTGATACCAAAGGAATCAATAAAGGTGTTACTTTCATTGGCACAGACAATAAAGCCGGTGCAAAAATGGCTGCAGATTTTATCTGTGACAGGGTTTCCAGAGGTTCGGATGTGGCTATTCTTCAAGGAATAATCACGCAATCCACCGGAAAAGCCAGAGCAGATGGAGCACATGCAGGACTGAAAGGATGTGGTCTGAATATTGTGGCAGAGCAACCCGCAAACTGGGATCGCGCCCAAGGGCGAACTGTGATGGAAAATATCCTCACCCGTAACCAAAAACTGAAAGCTGTTTTTGCCAGCAATGACAACATGGCTCTCGGTGCAGTTGAGGCGCTCAAAGATGCCGATATGCTCAATGATGTAATTGTTGTCGGTTTTGACGCAAATCCGGATGCCGCAAAAAGCATCCTGGCTGGTGAAATGACCGCTACAATTGCACAGTTTTCCTATAACATGGGAGCATATGGTGTAGAGAAAGCTCTGGAACTGGCCAAAGGTCGTTCACTTCCTCCGGTAGTCGATACGGGTACTTTACTGGTTACTAAAAAGAATGCGGCAGATTTTAAATAAAATTTTTATCTGATTTATGCAATCCAGTAAACAAAGGTCGGGTTAGGCACACAGGCTTAGCCCGACTGTTTTAAGCCGCATTAAAAGGCTGATTCGTGTTAATCCGGCCTACTAGTACATGCATTTTTGGATATCACAATGAGTAAAGTCATTCTTGATCCCCACCCTCGAGAAATCGAAGATATTTTTTCCTCCAGCACAAAAATAACTCTTTCTTCATTGCATCGTGTAATTGAATTTGATGGGGAAGATCGCCTCTCATTTTACAATGAGAATATTGAAGATACTGATTTTATCATAGGGCAACCTGATTTGGATGCGTCTCTCATTGAACGTTCAAAAAAACTTAAGGCCGTTTTTAATGTCGAAGGAAATTTTATGCCCAATATCGATTATGCCGCTTGTCATCTTAAAGGAATCAGAGTCCTGACTCCTTCTTCGGTGTTTGCAGTTCCAGTGGCGGAACTGGCAATTGGCATGATGATCAGTCTCGCCAGAGGAATCCATACAGCGCATGGAGATTTTCTCAACGGTAAAGAACTTTATGGGTTGGAAGGAAACGCGGAAAGCGAATTGATTAGTGGGACAGAGGTAGGATTTATCGGTTTTGGTGATTTGGGAAAAGCAATTTATCCCTTGATTCAAGGCTTTAGACCAACCATTCGGGTCTTTGATCCCTGGTTGACTTCAAGTTATCTTTTGCGAGAAGGAGTGCTTCCGGCAAGTCTTGAGGAAGTACTCTCAAAAAGTCGTTTTATTTTTGTGGTTGCTGCAGTTACAGAAGATAATATTGGCATGTTAAATTCAGAGAAATTTGATTTGATGCAAAAAGGAGCCAGTTTATTGCTTCTAAATCGAGCGGCTATTGTTGATTTTGACTCACTTGCTAAATATACTTCTCAAGGAAAAATCCGTGTTGCAACTGATGTTTTTCCGTATGAGCCTTTAACCCTAGATCATCCCATCCGGAATTCTCCCAATGTATTGCTTTCCGCACATCGTGCGGGTGCACTTAGTTCGGCATTGTTGGCGATGGGAGATTATGTATTGGAAGACCTGACATTGATGGAACAAGGTTTACCTCCGTTGAATTGTAAGCGTGCCGAACCGGAAACAGTGGCCTCACTACGCAGTAAACCTGTTGAAAAAAGTTGATGCCAATGATTAACAAAATTCAATACGGCATGGTTGGTGGTGGCGAAGGTGCTTTCATTGGAGAAATTCATCGCATGGCTGCTCGTCTGGACAATCATTTCGAATTAGTCGCTGGAGCATTTTCCGCTGAGGCTGAACGATCCAAACGTTCCGGAACAACTCTTGGTCTTTTAGAGGATCGTTGTTATGCGGATTATCAGGAAATGGTATCCAAAGAACTTGCCCGTGAGCAACCCATTGAAGCAGTGGTGATCGTCACGCCCAACCATTTGCATTTGCCTATCGCCGAGGTTTTTTTGAAAGCCGGGATTCATGTTATTTGCGATAAACCACTGTCTGCAAAATTGGAAGAGGCTCACTCATTTGCCAATTTTGCCCGGCAAGCTGATACAATTTTTGCAATCACATACAATTACAGCGGATATCCGTTGGTCAGGCATGCACGTGAAATAATTGCACAAGGTGAGCTTGGTGAAATACGCACTGTTCAAATTGAATATGCCCAAGATTGGTTGTCGGAAAAGCTAGAAGAAAGCGGTCATAAACAAGCAGTTTGGCGTACAGACCCCATGCAAGCTGGAGATGGTGGTTGTCTCGGTGATATTGGAACCCATGCTTTTCATCTTGCTTGTTTCGTCAGTGGCTTAAAACCAAAAGCAATTTTGGCGGATTTAAAGCACTTTGTTGAGGGTCGGAATGTCAATGATAACGCACACATTTTATTGCGTTTTTCCGGAGGTGCAAAAGGTATGCTTTGGGTCAGTCAGGTGGCACCCGGTAATGAGAACGGTTTGCGCTTACGAATTTACGGCAGTAAAGCCGGTTTGGAGTGGTCGCAGGAAAATCCCAATTATCTCAAACTTTCATCCTTGGGAGAAGCCCCAAAAGTACTGGGGCGCGGGAGTCCAGAACTTTCGGCTGCTGCCGCAAAAATGACACGTGTTCCCTCTGGACATCCTGAAGGCTACATCGAAGGATTTGCCAATATTTACAACGAAATTGCACAAGCTATTTATGCTACTAGAAAAGGAAAGCCATTTCCGCAGGGAGTGCTATTTCCGGATTTGGACGATGGAATTGCCGGAATGGAATTTATTGATGCAGCCCTAAAATCCAACCAAAATAATAGTGAATGGGTTTCGCTTGTTGGACATGAATAATTTTATGAATGAAGATGTTCCTTCACATGAGCACTTAATGCTTTGTATCTTCCTCTAAGCAAGTGTATCCAAAAAGAAAAAAAGATTTACTATCATGACGGAATCATCTCATTTTGAAAACAGGCGTTCGCTTGACCTGATTTGCATGGGCCGAGTGGCTGTGGATTTATACGCCGAACAAGTCCACAGTCCGCTTGAAGACGCGCAAAGTTTCCGCAAATATCTCGGCGGATGCGCAGGAAACACCGCAGTTGGCACGGCCCGTTTGGGACTAAAATCAGCCATGTTTTCCTGTGTCGGTGCGGACGATATGGGTGTTTATTTACGGAATGTTTTGACAAATGAAGGCGTGGACACTTCTCTTTTGCGAAATACTCCGGAACATTTGACTGCATTGGTTTTGCTGGGCGTGAGTCCTCCGGATCGTTTCCCCTTGATCTTTTATCGGGAAAATTGCGCCGATATGCAGATTCTTCCCAGCGATGCAAATCCGGAAATTTTCAAAAACGCCAAAGCCTTGTTGATTACCGGAACCGGATTGTCCACACCATCGATGCGGGAGGCAACTCGGCAAGCCGTGAAGGTCGCTAAAGAATCCGGATGTGCTGTAATTTTGGACATTGATTATCGTCCGGTTTTGTGGGGCTTGACAGATGCGGGAGACGGTGAAACCCGTTTTGTTGCCTCAAAAACTGTGACGCAGGAACTCCAGCCGTTTCTTGCAGAACTCGATTTGATTGTCGGTACCGAAGAAGAAATTTTAATTGCCGGAAGCGAGTCTTACGAAACTGAAACACTGGAAAGCTGTTTGGCTGCCATTCGGAAACAATCATCCGCTACAGTCGTACTCAAGCGTGGTGCGGAAGGTTGTGAGGTTTTTTCTCCGGAATCCTCCACACCGATTTCCGCCCGCTCTTTTCCGATTGAGGTGCTGAATATTTTGGGTGCGGGAGATGCGTTTATGAGCGGATTTTTGCGGGGTTGGTTGCGGAACGAAAATCTGGAAACTTGCGCACTTTACGGAAATGCCTGTGGAGCGTTGGTGGTTACGCGTCACGGATGTTCTCCGGCTTCGCCGTCTTTTGCAGAAATAGAATATTTTATCAGCAACTTTGACAATTTTCCAAATTTGGCGCAGCATCCTCACCAGACGTTCTGGTCTAAAATGAATCAACTGCATTTGCGAACTGAATTACGACAACCGCAGAATCCGGAACGTCCGGTGCGGGAAGAATTGTTGATTTTGGCTTACGACCACCGCACACAATTTGAAGACAGTTGCCGCGAAAATGATTTGCCGTTGGATTTGATTTCAACATTCAAAGAACAAGTTTATAAAGGTTTTCAAAAAGTCCATGAAGCTAACAAAAATAAAGGACTCGCCATTTTAATTGATCCGGAATATGGTCAAACCATCCTCAATAATTCTGCTGATGCAGATTACGTTATCGGTGTACCAATTGAAAAAGCTGGAGCATTTCCACTGAGTTGGTTAAAGGATGGCTCACTTTATCAACAACTCCTGGAACGACCGGCAGGTTGGTTTGTGAAGGTTTTGTGGCATTTTCATACACAAATGAGTCCGGAAGAAAAAGAAGTACAACTCAGCCAACTCCGAAAATTAAACGAAGTCTGCACAGCACTCAAACGCAAACTGATGATCGAATTGATTATTCCGGAAGATTTTCCAGAAACCGGATCATCTTTGGGAGAAACAATGTCTGAAGTTTATCAAGCCGGAATTTCCCCATTTTGGTGGAAAATCACTGCTCTCGACACAGAAAAAGAGTGGCAAACTATGACCGCAACTCTGGATAAATACGATCCGGATGTTGGAGTAATTATTCTCGGAAAAAATGCTCCAATTGAACAATTCAAAACATGGTTTAGCGTAGCCCGTTCAACACCGCATACTTGTGGATTCGCCATCGGGCGCAGTATTTTCTGGGAAGCATGGGAGCAGTTTGCAGAGGGAAAAATTAACAAGTCTGAAGTATCTGAGATGATCGCAGAACGTTACCAACAGGTGATTGATATTTGGCACAACATTTAACTGACATATTATGACTTCTTTACTTTCACGCGTACAGCCGATCAATTCTGAAGGGCGCATCCAAAATATCACTCCGGAATCTGCCGGCTGGAAATATGTCGGTTTCGATGTTTTTGAACTCAAATCCGGACAAACATTACAACAGAAAACAGCTGACCGCGAAGTTTGCCTGATGCTTGTCACCGGCAAAGCCGATATAAAATCCCGTGATGAATCATGGGATAATTTGGGCGAACGTATGAGCGTTTTTGCCGAAGCTCCCGGCGAAGAATGGAAACCGCCCTTCGCCGTTTATGTTCCCAATGATGATCGGTTTGAAATAGAAGCGCTTACTGACCTGGAACTGGCAGTATGCTCTGCTCCGGGGAAAGGGAATTATCCGGCTCGTTTAATTTCTCCGGATGATATGACCTACGAAACAAGAGGAGATGGAACCAACATTCGTCACATCTGTAATATTCTTCCGGAAACGGCAAAAGCAGATAATCTGCTGGTGGTAGAAGTAATTACACCAAACGGAAGCTGGTCGAGTTACCCGCCGCACAAGCATGATTCAGACAATTTACCGGAAGAATCATCATTGGAAGAAATATATTATTTTCATGTTGATCCACCCCAGGGTTTTGCTTTTCAGCGTGTTTATACAGATGATGGAAGCCTGGATGAAACCATGACGGTTCACAATCAGGATGTTGTTCAGGTCCCTCGTGGTTATCATCCAGTCGGTGCGCCGCATGGATATGATCTGTATTACCTGAATGTGATGGCGGGCCCAAAACGGATTTGGAAATTTTATAATGATCCTGAACATGAATGGATCGTCAAGAAAGATGAATAATGAAAACGTTGTACACATTCTGTTAAAAAAAGAAATGCGAACAGGATTAAAATCTTAGTACTTTTAGTAGAGAAATTAAAATTATTTTAGACTTTCTAATAAAATATTGACAATAGTTGTATGATTGTGTGAGACTGTTTCCTCTTGGATTTCCCTTTTGTTTAACTGGGATTCCCTTAGGATTTCTTAATGGTGAGGATTCCTTTTTTGCTTAACCCTTTTCAAAGGAGTTAATATGAGAATAATTAGAATTACACTGTTGTCTTTGCTGTTATTGATGATTGCATTGCCTTTGTACGCCGGAGGACGACTTACTTACTATTGCAGTACGGATATACCGTGGTGTGAGCTTATGAAAAAAGAGTTTGAGAAGCGCACTGGTATCCGTGTGAGCATGACTCGCGCGAGTTCCGGGGAAACCCTGACTAAGATTCGGGCGGAGAAATCGAATCCCAAGGGTGATGTCTGGTGGGGGGGAACAGGAGACCCGCACCTGCAGGCTGCAGAGGAAGGGCTTTCTCAAGCCTACAACTCCCCTAAGTTGAGCGAACTGCATGACTGGGCCAAGACTCCTCACCAAGCCACAGGCGGTAAAACCGTGGGCATTTACTTGGGCGCGTTGGGTTTTGGTTACAACCGGGAACTGCTCGCCAAGAAAGGGTTGCCGGTACCTAAGTGCTGGAACGATTTGCTGCACTCGGCCTATAAGGATGAAATTATGATGGCCTACCCAAGTACTTCCGGAACGGCCTACACGACCCTTGCATCTATGGTACAACTCTTCGGTGAAGAAGGTGGCTTCAACTACATGAAGGGACTTCATAAAAACATCAGCCAGTACACCAAGTCCGGATCAGCAGGGATCAAGGCTTCGGCACGGGGCGAGATTACGGTAGGCATCGTTTTTGTACACGGTGCGGTAAAACAAGCTGTCAGCGGATTTCCGATTGAGGCTGTCTCTCCTTGCGAGGGAACCGGTTATGAAATAGGCTCGGTGAGCATCATCAAAGGGGCCCGCAACTTGGAAAACGCCAAGAAGTTTGTGGATTTTGCTCTCACGGCAGATGTGCAGAGCAGGTCAGCAGAGGTGAAGTCTTACCAGGTGCCTTCCAATAAAAATGCCGTCAGTGCTCCAGAGGCGCCGGATGTCAGCAGTATCAAGCTGATAGACTACAACCACGCCTTGTATGGCTCCAAGGTTGAGCGTACTCGTCTGTTGAAGAAGTGGGACGCTGAAGTCAAAGTGCTGCCTCGGTGACCTCACCTGTACACTCCCCGGAAAAACTCGAGAGTTTTCCGGGGAATCCCAGCAAGAGTAACTACTCCTTAAAGCTGTGGCTCGGCATTGCGTGGGTGGGATTCCTGATCCTGCCCTGGTACGCGGCCTACGACGGATTCTGGAGTTTCATCTGGATCACGGATGGCTACCCGACATTTGACGAGTACTCTCCAGGAATCCTGCAAATTACAATGCACCAGTGCTGGTGGCTTTTGCCGATAGCGTTGGCACTACTGATTCCACTACCCGCTCTGATTTGGCCTCGGACCGATCCTCGTCACGTGGCAGCCTTGTTGTTCGGCGGAGGATTTGGCTTCGTCTACACGCTTGCACAGGGCTTCATCCTCGGTCTGCACGGCTGGGGCTGGGTTTTCCTCGGAGACCTCTTCGGTCCCACAGGTCAGACACAAATCGGCATGGGCTACGGCGCCTTGCTCGTTTGCAGCGGGTTCCTGTTCCTGTTCACACAGGGCCTGGCAGCACGAGGGGCGATCAAGGGAGATGTCTTTGTCAGCGGAACCATTGGCCTTACTATTGCCTTGGTCACCACCTTTGTCTTCTTCCCCGTCGGACGCATCCTCATCAACGCTCTGCAAGATGACGAAGGCAACTACGTTTTCTCCCTGTTTCTGGAGAAAATCACTTCCCATAACATCTGGAGCCTTGCCTGTCTGAACAGCGATTTCAGCTGCGGAGTAGCCTGGAATTCTCTATGGATGGGAGTGTTGGTAGGGACGGCCACTACTGTATTGGGCTTGGCCTTCGCGCTTTTGGTGACGCGCACCGGGATAAAAGCCAAGGGCTTAGTGCGTACCGTCTCCCTGCTGCCCATTATCACCCCGCCCTTTGTGATTGGACTTGCTCTTATCCTGTTGTTCGGGCGAGCCGGTGTGGTGAACGCCTTTCTGGAGTGGGCCTTCGGGATTCCGCCCACCCGCTGGCTTTACGGACTTACGGGCATTCTGATAGCACAGATTTTGGCCTTCACACCGATTGCTTTCCTTGTGTTGATCGGAGTAGTGGAGGGAGTAAGCCCGTCTATGGAGGAGGCGGCGCAAACCCTGCGGGCTTCACACTGGCAAACCTTTTGGACCGTCTCCCTGCCGCTGATGCGTCCCGGACTGGCCAACGCCTTTCTGCTCGGCTTTATCGAGAGTTTGGCAGATTTCGGCAATCCGCTTGTGCTGGGAGGCCAATATGAGGTGCTTTCAACTCAAATTTTCTTTGCCATTGTCGGGGCACAGGGGGATCCGGGGATGGCAGCAGTATTGGCGATCGTTCTGCTGATGTTCACGCTTTCAGCGTTCTACGCCCAGCGCCGCTGGCTCGGCAAGAAATCCTACGCGACGGTCACCGGAAAGGGTGACGCCGGAGTGCATGTGCGGCTACCCAAGCGAGTGGCGTGGGGGGCGTACCTGACGGCCTTGCCGTTTGTTGTTATGAGCTTGATCGTGTACGGAATGATCCTCTTTGGGGGTTTTGTGGAAACCTGGGGGTACAAGCACAACTTCACGCTCAAGCACTACATTGCCGAGTTCTCCCTTTATTGGTCTGAGGAATACGGCCTCATGTGGGAAGGTGCGGCGTGGAACTCGTTCTGGACGACGCTGCAAATCTCGGTGATCTCGGCTCCACTCACAGCGGGTTTGGGCTTGTTGACAGCGTACATCCTAGTCCGGCAAAAGTTCTGGGGCAAAGACATCTTTGAGTTCCTGACCATGCTCAGTTTCGCCGTTCCCGGAACTGTAATAGGTGTTGGCTACATCCTCGCCTTCAACATCCCCCCCATCGAAATCACCGGTACAGGAGTGATCTTGGTTGTATGCTTCATCTTCCGGAACATGCCCACAGGCATACGCGCAGGAATAGCCGCGATGAGTCAGTTGGATCCCAGCCTGGACGAAGCCTCCCTGACGCTGGGAGCGCGATCATTTACAACGTTCAGGCGTATTCTTTTGCCACTGTTACGTCCTGCGTTGATTGCTGCGCTTGTCTTTGGCTTTGTACGGGCGATGACGGCCATCAGCGCGGTCATCTTCCTCGTCAGTGCCGACTACGATATGGCGACTTCCTACATTCTTGGGCGGGTTGAGTTCGGTGATTACGGACTGGCTATCGCCTACTCGTCCGTGCTGATTCTAGTGATGCTCGGGGCAATTGGGCTGATCCAATTCGCCGTCGGTAAACGGGAACTCGGCAGACGGGATTCCGAAGTTTTAACAATCTAAATACGGAATAAAAAATGGAAAAAGCCGTTGAATTTCAGCATGTGACTAAAACCTACGGTAAGGTGCGTGCCGTCATTGATCTGAACTTCACCATCGAGCCCGGCAAGCTAGTGACACTTTTGGGGCCTTCCGGATGTGGTAAAACCACCACACTGCGGCTGATTGCCGGTCTGGAAATGGCTACGGAAGGAAGCATCTTTATTGGCGGCAAGGATGTCACACTGCTTTCGGCCTCTGATCGGGATGTGAGCATGGTGTTCCAGTCATACGCACTCTTTCCGCATATGACTGTGATGCAAAACGTCTCGTATGGTCTGACGATGAGTCGGCTCTCGAAAGCGGAAGTGAGTGAAAAAGCACTGGAGGGTTTAGAATTGGTCAGCCTGTCAGGTTTTGGTGAAAGATTGCCCAGTGAGCTATCCGGGGGACAACAACAACGGGTGGCTGTGGCAAGGGCGCTTGTACTGGAACCTGAAGTTCTACTCTTTGACGAACCACTCTCGAACCTCGACGCAAAACTACGCCGCAGGGTACGGGAAGAAATCAGGGAGTTACAGCAGAAACTGGAATTGACCACAGTTTATGTTACCCACGATCAGGAAGAAGCTCTTGCGGTTTCGGACAGAATCTTTGTCATGAACGAAGCGGTGATAGATCAAGAAGGAACTCCCCGGCAACTTTATGAAGAACCGGTCAATCTCTTTGTTGCCGACTTTATTGGTGACGCAAATATAGTGAAAGGACAAATTCTGAAAATTGATGGTATTAATGCTGATGTTGATATTGGCGGAATCCGGGCAAACCTGCCTCACCTGGGATTGGTGTCCGGTGAAGTGAGTGTGGCAATTCGTCCTCAGTCTATCTGCCTGAGTCAATCAGGAAATGAAAGTAGTATCCCGGGAACGATTCTCAAAGCCATCTATTTAGGTGGTCATATCGAATATACTGTGGATTGTATTCTTGGGGAGTTATTTGTGATTGACAATCAGATGGAGAGTAAACAGAATTTGGATGCTGCGGTCTCTATCACTTTGCGTACACGAGGTGTGAGTTTGATTCCAGAGTCATGAATTTCTTCTTTTAAGAGTTTTCTTTCTCTTTTCCTTTCAGAAGCAAACGCACCTTTATTGCTTCGTTCCTGCCGAAATACAGTTAATTCGAAAATGAAAAATTGGAAGATCCAGTGTTGTTATTGATTATGTCTGGTTAAGCAGAATTTTCTTCCGGAGTCGTGTCTTCTTCCAATCGGTCACCGAAAATTTGAAGGATGTGCTCTTCACACTCTTTCAAATCAGTATGTTCGTTCATACCCTGCTGAATGAATTCCTGAATTAGCGGTTTTTTTGTGATTGCATAGTCTATTTCAGGATTGCTCCCCTGGACATAAGCTCCGATATTTATCAGGTCTTCAGCCTCCCTGTAGGTAGCCAGGGTGCGACGCATGATTTGATTGAGTTTAAGGTGTTTTTCACCGACGACATCCACCATAACCCGGCTTGTGGAAGATAGTAAGTCAACCGCGGGATACGTACCCTTTTCCGCAATTTCCCGGCTTAAATAGATATGCCCATCAACTATTGCACGAATTGCATCGGCAATGGGATCATTTGCATCGTCGCCTTCAACGAGAACAGTGTAAAATCCTGTAATCGAACCAGGTCCGTCATGAGTTCCCGTGCGTTCAAGCAGTCCAGCTAACAAAGCAAATACAGAGGGGGGATAACCTTTTGTGGTAGGAGGTTCGCCTGCAGCCAACCCAATTTCACGCTGCGCCATAGCAAAACGTGTGAGAGAATCCATAGAAAGTAGTACATCCTGGCCTTCGTTGCGGAAGTGTTCGGCAATTGAGGTGGCAATGTATGCTCCACGCATTCTTAGTAGCGGCGGTTGATCTGATGTAGCCACAATCACAACCGAACGGCGCATTCCTTCTTCGCCCAAATTATCTTCAATAAATTCCCTGACCTCCTTGCCCCGCTCTCCTACAAGTGAAATGACGTTTATGTCCGCATCTGTGTAACGTGCCATCATTCCAAGCAAAACTGATTTGCCGACACCGGATCCAGCCATTATACCGATACGCTGTCCTCTGCCACAGGTCAGGCATGCATTTATAGATCTTACTCCAACATCCAAAGGTTTTTTGATACGTTGGCGATTCATTGGATTTACAACTTCCGGATATAAAGGTACCTCAGTTGAAGTTGGCAGTTCACCCAGCCCGTCCATCGGACGCATCAAAGGATCTATCACTCTTCCCAGCAATCCGTCACCTACTGGTACCATAGCCGGTCTATCTTCCGGGATAATCCGGCACTTTGGGCCGATGCCGTGTGCGTTATGCAGGGGCATAATGAGCATCCGGTCTTTCCGGAATCCGACGACCTCTGCAGTAACGGAGCTTTTTGTTGCAGGATTATATATTTTACACATAC
>Ga0208205_100019_pt1 | contig 26366 bp, 17 predicted proteins | sample DeeseametaMP1494_FD_184185 | JGI IMG/M metagenome (GOLD analysis project Ga0208205, IMG submission 184185) | Marine microbial communities from the Deep Pacific Ocean - MP1494 (SPAdes) | ecosystem: Environmental > Aquatic > Marine > Oceanic | place: South of Fiji, South Pacific Ocean | collected... | reverse complement strand
CCCTTTACATACTCAGGATACTCATCTGCAAAGAAGTTCCATAGGGAACTCATCCTTGATATTAGTTTTGATACATTATCAAAGGACATTTTATCACTCTGAGGAATATCCATTTCTAAAACTTCTTTGAGTGTCTTATCTCTATATCTTTTTACTTTTTTTCTATTTTTAGGTATTTTTAATAATGAAGTCCGAAAATCTCTCCCATCAATAATCGAATATTCCCCTATTGGTTTATCTCCAAGAAGTTCAATTACATCTTGATATGAAACCTTAGTTTCCCCAATCGTTTGTTCTCTTCGTTTATTCTCCCTCATTCTTTCTATATGTTTTGGATACATTTTTGACAATAAAGGAGAGGTTGAAGGTGATGTTCTAACAGAATTGTATTTAACCTCTATGGATTTTGGTTTTACCAGATAAGGTTCTGTAGGTTCATCTGCATCAGACTCAATGATAGGAATAGGGTGTTCTCCAAATAATTTAATTTTCCACTTTTCTTCTAATTCTTCCAAGTATTCGTTATCATTTTTTCTTTCACCTTTTAGTAATTCTCTTTTCCAAGTCTCTCTGATTACCTGTAAATCTGTCCATCTTGAAATCAAACCACGATATTCAAAATTCTTCTTATCTGGTTTTAATTCCTTATTCTTCAAAATCCTATCAACTTCTTTTGCAAGATGTGCAGTCGTTCCCTTGAAGTCATTTTGTAATCTTTCTATGAGTTTCTTCTCTTTCTTATCAATTTCAGTAATCCTATCTTGAAGTTCTTTCTCACTCCATTTGTTAGTATCCCATTCGTAAAGTTGGATATGTTTAAGGGTCTGTCTTACCTTATCTCTCAGAATAGATTTTACATCTTCTAAGGTGATGTCCTTCATATATCCTTCTCTTACTTCATTAAATATGGACTGCGTAATCTGATAAAGATTCATGGAAATAAACTTACAAATCTTATACGAATTACACTTCAATGATACTGTAAAGTCTTTTTGAGTAAAAGTCTTGTCTAAATCTTTTGGGATTTTACATCTGAAAAAATATTGTTCGTAGGGTTTTCTTGTCTGCATCAAATAAGTCTTTTTACTCATAAACCTCACTCACTTGAACCTTATTATAATATGGAAACTGAATGGTCGTTTTGACTGAGTTAGGACAAACGAACTCAGTAAACGATAATAAGGTGGATTGAATAAATTGGACTTTGAGGAACTATCTAGGAGACAATTTATTTAAGAAATAAATTTGTCTGTCTTTTTTGGAAAGAAAAATTGAATTTTACTCACACTTTGAAGAAAAAGGGAAATATGTGTGAACAACTGAGGAATTAGTAATTGCAAGAGATTGTGTAGAAATGGACATTCGTAGAATGGTAATAATTCATAGGGGAGACTCGAACTCCCACGTCCAATGAACACTAGACCTTGAACCTAGCGCGTCTACCAATTCCGCCACTACGGCCTCACTCACAGATCATTAATGCTATCGTATTGAGAATAAAGTAGCAACTATTTTGTGCATTCAAGTTAAACTTGAAGCTGTCACAGGTAAGCTGGAGACTGAAAGCTGCAATCCTTAAAATCGATAAAAATTAATTAAAAGGAGAATTACATGGAAAACCTTATCCAGGGGACTTCCACAAAATTAAAAGAGTGGCTCTCACTTTTTCAAAGACAACGTCAAGTCCGGTATGGTGTGCTTGTCGTCTATCTCCTTATCTGGCTCTTTTCATCCGGAAGTCTTTCTACAACCATCTGGGTTGGAGTCGGAGTCGGACTCGGCTGGATTAGCGGAAGAGACAACGAGCAAGAAAATTAAAATGCCGGGTTCAGTCTTAATAACCGGTGCCAGCACAGGAATTGGACGGGCTCTGGCTTTTGAATTTTCACGCAGGGGTTTTGCCTTAGGCTTATGTGCAAGACGTCTGGAATTGCTGGAGGAACTCGAAGAAGAATTGTCCGGTGAAAATCAGGTTGCGGTTGCTCATCTTGATGTTGCGGAACTGGAAAGTGTTCCGGAAGTCTTAAACAAGCTTGCAGATGAACTTGGTGGAGTCAGTATTATAATTGCAAATGCCGGTATCGGCGGAAGAAGTTATCCGGGAGAAGGCACCTTTCATCAGGACCGTAAGATAATAGAAATTAACGTACTTGGCGCAATGGCCACCATTGATGCAGGTGCAGATATACTAAAAAAACAGGGCGGCGGACAAATCGTAGGAATTTCTTCAATCGCAGGTTTTAGGGGACTTTCCGCAACCCCGGCTTATTCTGCTTCCAAGGCAGCACTTTCAACTTACATGGAGGGTATCCGGAATCACCTTCTGCAGCACAAGATAGCTGTCACTGTCATCAATCCGGGATTCATTGACACTCCCATCAATACCCATCGAAAAAGCCGCCCCTTTCTTATTTCTGCAGAAAAAGGAGCTCAGCTAATGGCTGACTTGATTGAAAAGCAGGTTTTGTCCTCCACCGTTCCGGTTTGGCCATGGGCAGTAATTTCCCGAATAATGTACCTGATTCCGGAACGTCTCTGGTGCAGAATCAACGTCTGAGTAATTCAGAGTTGCTCCAAAAAACATCATTTGTTTTAGATATTCCGTGTTGAGTAAGGTTGGCTTAAAGCTACGTTTAAAATGTGTTCGCAGCTGTTTAATTCAAAAAACTAATATTGCTAATATTGTTTGTAATCTCTGCTTGATGAAACATAATGAACAAGTTATAAAGCTTGTTAATGTAATTCCATTATACTTTAGGGGGGTATATAGTAAAGAAAAAAAAGGAACCAGTTTTGCAGACTAATTGCGATTCGCGTCTGAACAAAGTACCATCGGAAGGATGTGTCTAATTTTCAGTCTTAATCAAGAGGAGAGAGAATTGATTGAAGAGTTTATCAAAGCACTGCCAAAAGCCGAATTACACCTGCACATAGAGGGTTCTCTTGAACCCGAACTGATGTTCGAGTTGGCTGAACGGAACAATGTACCTTTGCCGTTTGCATCCGTTGAGGAAGTACAGGCGGCATATGTATTCAGTGATTTACAATCATTTTTGGATATTTACTATGCCGGCGCAGGAGTGCTTTTACAGGTGTCTGATTTTTTTGATTTGACATGGGCTTATATACAGCGCGTTCAAAAACAAAATGTGCGGCATATTGAAATCTTTTTTGATCCTCAAACCCACACCGATCGAGGTATTCCTTTCCAAACTGTGATCACCGGAATCCACAAAGCACTGGTTGAAGCAAAACAAAAATTCGGAATTACTTCGCGTTTGATTCTGTGTTTTTTAAGGCATTTAAGCGAGGAAGCCGCTTTAGCGACTTTAGCAGATGCTCTGCCTTTCCGTGGGTGGATTGAAGGAGTTGGGTTGGATTCATCTGAAGTCGGATTCCCTCCGGAAAAGTTTGAACGGGTTTTTGCCAAAGCAACTGATGCAGGTTTACGAAAAGTCGCACATGCCGGCGAAGAAGGGCCTCCGGAATACATTTGGCAGGCTTTGGATTTACTCGGAGTTTCCCGGATTGACCATGGAGTGCGCTGCATGGAAGATCCAAAACTCGTGGAGCGTCTCGCTAAAGAAAAAATACCCCTGACCGTCTGTCCACTTTCAAACACAAAATTACGTGTTTTCGAAAAAATGGAGAATCACAACCTCAAACAAATGCTGGATGCCGGACTTTGCGTAACCATAAATTCCGACGATCCGGCTTATTTTGGCGGCTACATGAATGAGAATTTTCTGGCCGCTCAAAAGGGTTTAAATCTGAGTCAGAAAGACATTGTTCAAGTAGCTAAAAACGGATTTACAGCCAGTTTTCTGCTACAGGAAGACATTGACGTTCACCTGAAATCCATTGATGATTTTGTTGCTGAACAAATAGTTTCAGATTGAACGTTTGAGAATCAATAAGTTACCTCCTAGAATCAATACTATGCCGATTACTGCATACGCAGACCATTGATAACCTTCGAATATTGTTGAAATTCCCAGTGCAACTAAAGGAAAAATCAAGGTTGCATATGCTGCACGCTCCACCCCTACCCGTCCGAGTAATGTGAGGTAAGACCAAAAGGCAATGATGGATGCAAAAACGGAGAGAAACACCAACGAACTGACGTACGAAACAGTGAACTCAAAATTAAATTCACGTCCTGTTGACCATGCTAATACTAGCATCAGCAGTGCTCCGTATGTCATCCCATAAGTGTTTGACTGTACCACCGGAATACCCTCGCGTTGATTTCTGGCAGAAGCGATATTACCCAGCGAAGCTAAAAATGTTGCCAACACAGCCAAAGTCGCTGCAAATAAATTTTCACTTCCGGTTTCAAAATCACTGACTTCCGCCCAGAAAACCAATATGATACCCGACAGTCCAAAAACGGCTCCAATCACAACACGAAGTTCCAGACGGTTTTTCAGAAAAATTGCTCCGTTCAGCATGTTCATCACAACAATGGTGCTGAATATTACTGCAGCCAAACCGCTGGTGAGTGTTAATTCGGAAATGTAGAAAAGCCAATAATTGAGGGCAAAGAGACTCACTCCCTGCAAAAACATGAAGCCGTGGTCACGGAGTCTAAAACTCAACTGAAGTCCGGAATACCTGCAATAGATCCATGATATTCCAGAAGCCAACAGGAAACGATAGGCGACAGAAACCATTGGATCGACTACACCAAGCTGAAATTTGATGGCCAGCCAGCTTGAACCCCAAATGAGGATGGTCACAACGTAAAGCAGTACGTTTTGCGCTGATCCCGATAAAACTGAATATCCGGTGCCGCCGGAAGCTCCGGTGCCAGTTGTCAAATTCGTGCTCCGCCGTCGATTTCCAGCATACGTCCTGTGTAGTATTCATTTTTGAGGATGAAGAGCGCGCCGTCAGACATTTCACTCGTTTCCGCAAATCTCCGCAGCGGAATACTATTGGTGAATTTTTCTTTGATGTCGTCCCTTAAAGAGACCACCATTTCAGTAGCAGTGAACCCGGGAGCAATGCCTGCAACCCTGATTCCGTACTGCGCCAGTTCCTGTGCCCAGAGAACGGTCATTGCAGAAACTCCCGCTTTTGCTGCAGAATAGTTGCTCTGCCCAAAATTTCCTGAGCGAGCAACGCTGGCAATATTGATGATCACACCAGGCTTTTTCAGTTCAACAAATTGCGCTGCTGCTTCACGTCCACAAAGAAAAACACCTGTCAGGTTTGTATCTATAACTGCCTGCCATTTGGAAAGTGGGAATTTTCTTATTTCTCCGTCCTTGACCTTGATCAGAAGACTGTCCCGTAAAATGCCTGCATTATTGATGCTTGCGTCCAGTGTTCTAAAATCACTGACTACCTGTGAATAAACATTCTCAACGGCGGATTCTTCTGTCACATTTAATTCGTAACCGCGTGCTTCAACACCTTTGTCTTCACACTCCGTACGGGTTTTTTCCATTGCATCCGGATCAATATCTGCAAGTGCGACTTTCATTCCGTTTGCTGCACAATCCAGTGCAAATTGACGTCCCAAACCCTGGGCCGCCCCTGTAACAATAACTACTTTATCCTTGAGTTCCATTTGATTTTATCTTTTAAAATTTTTGATGCGCCATGCCTGTCCTGAATATGCATATTTTTGCAGATTGTTAGTGGATAATTTCTAAAGGCATTTGATTAAAAAATCTGGCGGAGGGAGAGGGATTCGAACCCCCGAAGACCTTGCAGCCTTAACGGATTTCAAGTCCGTCGGTTTCAACCACTCACCCATCCCTCCGTCACTAATTATACTCTATAATATACAGTAATTACTCAAGTCTGAATTCTTTATCTGTGGAGTTTTTCAAAATAATTATAGTTTAATAACAAGTGTACTACTTGTCATAGCGAACTTGATACGGGATCCGGATTCCACATCATGCTGAATTCAAGAATTGAAAGGATCCCCCCTGGAATCCGGGTTTTAGCTACGCTACACGGATGTGCTTCTCCCCGGACACCCCATGAAATTGACATCTTGAATCGAATAATTTCTTAATGATATTTTTGGATAAAATTATTTTTCAGTAGATACTAATTAATTCCCGGGCCAGTTACAGCTTGCTGATCTTAAAACTGTTAATATTAATGATTGAGGGCTTGCTCAAAAACTTTAAGGGTTTCAGTGAGCATGATTTGGGGATTGAATCGAGTTTCTGCATCACGACGTGCTCCCTGACCAAGTCGTTCACATAGTTCCGGATTTGCCAGAATTTTGCGTAACTCTTCCGTCAGCGATTCCGCAGTTTGTGTTTCAGCCAAATATCCATTTTCTCCGTGCCGGATTATTTCCGGAAGACATCCAGTCGGGAATGCAACTACCGGTGTAGCCACTGAAAAGAATTCCACCGCAACCCTGCAGATGACTTCAGATTCCACTGAACTTACAACCCCGACATCTGCAAATCCCATTAACTGTCTGATATCCTCTCTCACTGTAATTAGCCTTACATGTGCTTCAAGTTTAAATCTGCGGATATCATTATGGAGAGCCTGCATTTCCGGCTCATTGCTGGCTGTGTCCCGGTACGGTATAAGCAACACCAAATCAGGAAATTCAGTCAGTAATTGACTCAAACTTTGAAGAAGGATACGCTGCCCCTTGACAGGACGAATACGTCCAACAACTGCCAGAACTTTGGCTTTTTGGGGAATTTCAAATTCAGTCCGGTAATCTCCTGGCGGCTTCAGAGGTAAGTCCGGACATTCAACCGGATAGTAAATTGTTTTCAGCTTTTCCGGTGAAATTGGAACTGCATCAAGTAATCGCTCTGCAACTATTTCTCCGGCAGTAATGTAATTTGCAGTCCAATCAATGTGCATTTTTCGATTCAGCCAATGCTGAAGCAATGGCCTGGTAGTGCCGCGTGTTCTGATAACCGGAATGGGATTTTCAATACGATTAGTAGACAGGGAACGTGCAGCAAAAACAAATAGAGGGAAACCTTCCGAGCGATGTGGATTGATCAAATCAATCTGTTCTTCCAGTAGAAACTTTTTGAGTTTCCTGTATGCCAGTAAAAGCTGGAAGGGATTCTTGCTGTTGAGATTGATATGCGTCAGTAGACGCAACCCTCGTTCACTGAGGTGTTTTGAGTTGAGCGAGTCCGGTCGGGTAAGCACGAAAACAGAATGCCCAGCCTGTTTAAGCAATTGCGCAATTGCAGCCGCATACGCAGCTTCCGCGTTCCACCAGTGGACGTTGCTGCCGATAAGGATCTTCATTAATAAATTGCGTTTCGGGGAACGCCTGTATAAAGGATAACGTATCGGTAATTTCTCCCAGACGAAGAGAAATCAAATCCATGGTTGCGACAGTCTTTTCACGATCGTTTTGCTTCATTAACAAAACTTTTTACTGCCCGCGCAGTTGCTTGGCAACTTCAATTTCTGAGTTCTCCACTAATTCAGAAAGCTCATCAACAGAAATCATCATGCTTTTCCGGTCAGGTATAATGGCATAAAGATATTTAACATATTCAGGAACCATTGTTAAATATTTTTGATTATGCTCCAACTTTATTTGACGCACCATAAAATGCTCCATCTGTTCCTGCGACATATTTCGCATCACGTTTATGAACGCAGTGGAACTTTCTTCCAGTTCCTTACTAATATCAGTAGGATAAAATAATTTTAACTGTTTCCTGGAAAGTAATATTCTTACTAATCCCAGCATAACCAGGCAAACCACAAATCCGTCAACCCAATGTACACCCAAATATCCCATGAAACCCAGCAAAAAATACACTGCACCTGTGATCGAGCCCAGCAATTGCAGGGTCATTCTGACTTTTTCAACAGAAAGGTACTTGAAATTGTAACGTTTTTCCTGAACAAATAGTGACAATCCATCAGTAAATTGTGGAGCAACCAAGACGATTTCCTCCGCGGAAGCAAGCTGGTTTTTCAAATCCAGTTCAAGCTGTTTTCTTTTTTCAAGCGCACGTTCATTAATCACTTCCTGCATTACATATCGACGGGTTGAACGCAGTCTTTCACATAAATTTTGGATATGTTCATTCGGGTTTTCTTCTGTTCCAGACATAGGACTTGGTTTAAATATCCCCCGATCACTAAGATAAGATATTACATCATCATACAGATCCTGCATATCTGTGGGAATAATACTGCTGCCGGTTTCTTTTTCCTCAGCCGTAGATTTTGCTGACAATTCCATTTCATTACGAATGAAAATAGAAAATATATTAGAAGCAATTTCTCCATTAGTAGGATTAAGTTCTAGCATGCGAATGAATATGTTGCTGATAATTGAAGTATAAGTTGAGTATTGTTTCCCCTTGTATTCAATATCCGGCTTTTCAAGATTATAATAGCCCTTTAAAATTGAATTAATCATCATGTGAAGGAATGTATCATAATCTTCATTGTTGGCACTTTGGTTGGCAATTGCCAACCAGCTCAAGGCTGCATATTTATCTCCTGCTGACTGAGTTTCCAGCCACATTTCCGTAGCATCAATAAAATAGCCAACTTTACCCGTGGTTCCAGTATTTTTCCAAATATAAGCAGCAGCTTCGGCAGATGCAGTATCGAGATCCATTTGCTTTTGAAAGATCACCATCAGATCCCTGGCAATCAGTGCAGCAAATTTTTCCGGTACATCTTCATCAACTGTTACTTCAGTTTCTTCTTCAGCCATGATCTATTGAATTCAGTTTTCAAACATTTTTTATTGATCATCGGTACGCCAGTCTTGGCGCTTAAGAATTTCTTCCTGCAAAAGCTCTAAAAAAGCATCAAACGCCAAGGTCTTGCGATCCTTACTTCCGTAACGCTGCCAGGTTACTGTTTGTCCTGCTTGCTCGTTTTCTCCCACAATCAAAATATTCGGAATTTTAGCAACAGCAGCAGATCTGATTTTTTTACTGAATGAATCGTGAGAATCATCCAATTCTGTACGCACAAACGAACTAAACAAACTGTCATTCAAACCATGTGCATAATCATTGAAGGCCGATGCCACAGGAATCACCCGCACCTGCAGAGGAGCCAGCCAGGTTGGGAATGCTCCTCCATAATGTTCGATCAAAAAAGCGACAAATCGTTCATGCGTTCCCAGAGGTGCACGATGAATAATTATCGGTGTGTGCTCCTGATTGTCACTTGCGATGTAAGTCAAACCAAAGCGCTTTCCCATCACCAAATCAAGTTGATTTGTTGAAGCAGTTTCTTCCCTGCCAATTACATTGGTTACTTGAAAATCAATTTTCGGTCCATAAAATGCGGCTTCCCCTCGCACTGCTTCATAGGGAACTCCAACTTCCTCCATGACTTCCGTAATAAGCGTTTCAGCTTTTTGCCAGAGTTCCGGTTCATCGACAAATTTTCCAGTGTCTTTTTCTGCTAAGGAAAGGCGCATCCAGAAATCTTTCAATCCAAAGAGTTCATAGTATTGAGTGTGGAGATTCAAAACATTGAGTAATTCTGCTTTAGCCTGTTCAGGAGAACAGTAAATATGGGCATCATTCATGGTCATGCCGCGAACCCTCAATAATCCGGCCAGTTCACCGGATTGTTCGTAGCGATAGCAAGTGCCATATTCTGCCAAGCGTAAAGGTAAATCGCGATAACTTCTCGGCTCTGCTTTGTAGATCATGTGATGGTGGGGGCAGTTCATTGGTTTTAGAAACAAACGCTCTCCATCCATTTCCATAGGCGGAAACATACTGTCTTCATAAAACGGCAAATGTCCGGAAATATGGAATAATTCTTCTCTGGTGATATGCGGTGTGGAAACCCGTTTGTATCCTGCCAGAAATTCTTTTTCCTTGGCCAGTTTTTCTAATTCTTCTCTAATCACAGTTCCGTTTGGCAGCCACAATGGTAACCCTTTTCCTACTTCTTCACTGATGGTATAATAATGTTGTTTGCTGTTCAATTTTCTGTGATCCCGCTCCATAGCCAGTCGACGCTTTTCTTTAAATTCCTTGAGTTCATCTCCTGTCTCAAAGGCCAGTCCATAAACCCTTTGCATCATGTTGTTTTCCTCAGAACCTTTCCAATAGGCACCTGCCAATGAATCAAGGGAAAAACAATTCTTTGGGATATCGCGCGTGGAATCCACATGAGGTCCCTCGCACAAATCCCAAAACGGTCCGTTACGATAAAGACTGAGAATCTCATTTTGTGCAGAAAGATCTTCAACCTGTTCAATTTTGTAACCCTGATTATCTTTGTCTAACCGTTCCACCATTTCATCATGACCCAGTTCTTCGCGCTCAAAAACCTGTCCTTTCTTAATAATTTGACGCATACGCTTTTCCAGCATCGGCAAGTCTTCAGGACTCAACGGTTCAGTCAAATCAAAATCGTAATAAAATCCGGAATCAATCGGCGGACCAAATCCGAGTTTTGCGTCAGGACGGATTTCCAACACTGCCTGAGCCAAAACATGTGCCAGAGAGTGTCTTATTTTATAAAGATCGGAATTGATGTCTGTTTTTTCCATTTAATATATCAGTAAGTTATGCTATAAATATATACTGTAGATTTTATATGGTTTAAAGTCAGGCAGGATGCGGGACCTCTGCTGTATCATTCCATGAAATGTCCGGAACAATTTTTTGTTGATCTTTCACAAAATTTGGATGAGCTTCTAAAGCCAAACCCAAAGATTCTTTGACATTTTTAACTGCTTTAATTTTCAAACCTTTCTTGATTTCATCCGGAATTTCCACAAGATCTTTTTCGTTTTCTTCCGGAATAAGAACTGTTTCAATGAGTCCCCGTTTGGCAGCAATAAGTTTTTCTTTCAAACCACCAATTTCCGTAACATGACCGCGTAATGTAATTTCACCAGTCATCGCCACGTCATAACGTACAGATATTTTGGTAAAGCTGCTGATAATGGCCATCATCACGGGAAGTCCTGCAGAAGGACCATCCTTGGGAGTTGCACCTTCCGGCAGATGAACATGCAAATCTGTTTTTGAAAATATTTCCGGATCAATACCCAAATATTCAGCATTACTGCGAACATATGAAAAGGCTGCTTTGGCAGATTCCTGCATCACATCTCCCAGCGTACCAGTCAAAACGACTTTCCCTGAACCGGACATTAAACCAACTTCGATGAGGAGCAATTCGCCTCCCATTGGGGTAACTCCAAGTCCCATCGACACTCCAACCTCGTTTCTTTCTTCCCGCTGATCGTGATGAAATTGAGGGACGCCCAACAGGTCGTGCACTAATTTTGGTGTCACTATAGTAGTTTTCTTTTCTTTGGTTCGTACCAGACGTGTAACTATTTTTCTGCAAATTTTACCTATTTCCCTCTCCAAATTACGTACACCTGCTTCCCTGGTATAACCCTGAGTAATTTCCTCAATAGCAGATTTTCGGAAACGCAATTGTTTTTCATCCAAACCATGAAATTTACGCTGACGTGGAGTCAGAAACTGAGTGGCAATATGTTGTTTTTCCAATTCTGTGTATCCAGATAAGTGGATAACCTCCATCCGGTCCAGCAGTGGACCGGTAATATTTTGAACACTGTTTGCCGTGCAAATAAATAGAACATCTGCCAAACTGTACTCAACATCCAAATAGTGATCAACGAAGGTGTTGTTTTGTTCCGGATCCAGCACCTCAAGCATGGCTGCAGAGGGATCGCTGATATTGCTTTGATATAACTTATCAATTTCATCAATAAGCAAAACCGGATTAGTGCTTTTGGCTTTTTTGATAGACTGAATGATTTTTCCCGGCATGGCGCCAATATAGGTGCGGCGATGACCGCGTATTTCAGCTTCATCTCTAACACCTCCCAGACTGATGCGTACAAAATTACGTCCCAGTGCACGGGCTACCGATTTGGCCAGGGAAGTCTTTCCCACTCCCGGAGGTCCGGTCAGGCAAAGAATAGGTCCTTTCAATTTTCCTTTGAGTGAAGCCACAGCCAAATATTCAACAATGCGTTCTTTAACTTTTTCCAGTCCATAATGATCTTCATCAAGAATCTTCTCAGCCTGTTTAAGATCTAAGTTGTCTTCGGTCCGTACCTGCCATGGCATAGAGACCAACCACTCCAAATAATTACGTACAACATTAGCTTCAGATGACATTGGCGACATCATCCGCAATTTTTTCAATTCTTTCTTCGCTTCACTTTCCACTTCTTCCGGCATTTTTGCATCAATGATCTGTTTGTCCAAAACATCCATTTCAGCCTTAGGATCATCCATCTGTCCAAGTTCTTTTTGGATGTTGCGCAACTGATCTTGAAGGAAATCATCTTTCTTGGTATCACTTATCTGATCTGTTGCCTCTTTCTTCAATTTATCTTCAAGCTGTACGATTTTCATTTCATCTTTCAAAATATCCAGAACCTGCTGCAGACGAGTTTCAGGATTCAACGTCTCTAGCAGCTGCTGTTTTTTTTCACCTGGAATTTCCAGCAATGAAGATACTTTGTCACTCACCTGCAGGAAATCGACCTGATCCAAAGAGTCTAAAATTTCTTTACTCAACTTAATTTTGCGCTGATCCACGTGGTTTTTAAACAATTCACGCACCATTTCTGCTTGTTTCTTCAACTTTTCCAGGTCAATATCAAAAGCATTTTCATCTACAGGCTGAACCTGAGCCAGATACTCTTTTTCATCTAATTTAGTAGCCAGCAATTTCCCCCTTCGGCTACCCTCAAAGAGCGCCTTTACAGTGCCGTTTGGAAGACGCATTACCTGAAGTACCCGACCCAAAACTCCAAATTTATACAAATCGTTTTCGTCCGGATTTTCAACTGAAGAATCCCGCTGAGTAACGACAAAAATTGCTCTATCTCCCGCAAGGGCTCGTTCCAATGCATCCATAGAAGCTTGACGCCCGACAAAAAACGGAACGGTGGCTCCGGGAAAGACAATCTCTTCCCTCATCGGAAGCAATGGAACGATCACAGGTTTAAGTTGTACAGACATTTTATTTGTTTTTAGTTAAAAGGTTAATGTATTAGCAGTTTAAGCCTGTAGTTTTTAAGCAATTCTTCAGCCTAATATCCTGATGGCTTAATTTATTTTAAAGGACTTCATTTTGTCTTAATTTTCTTCTCAGGATTTTGAAATGAAAGTGTCAAATAGAAAAACCAAATTTCGGCCACAGCAAGCAGCAAAAGGAAGATTAAATAATTATTGACATAGAGCGCTCCCGCAACAGTTGCACCAACAAAATGACCGATAAATTGTGCGAAATTATATACTCCCATCGCAGTACCTTTAGTTTCTGAAGTTGTACTGCGAGTGACGAGAGAAGGGAAAATTGGTTCAAAAACATTAAAGCCCATAAAAAAGAAATAAAGAGCAGCTACAAACCATATCAGTCGGTTCTGCTCCTGTCCAAGACCCATGAAAACCAGCGATGTTAGTAGGAGCACAATTCCAAAAAGCATCACTTCACGGAAACGGTTCTTTACCTCTGCAAAAATTGCTGCCAGTACCATGGCCACCAAACCTGCCAGCATCATCGGCAAGTATATTTTCCACATCTCAGCACGTTCAAAACCGTGCTGGACCAAAATCATTGGTATCAGAAAAAATGTAGATGACAGACCAGCACCACAAACAAAACCACCCCAGCTGATTGTACGCAAAGCCGGTATCTTCCAAACCATCTTTGCCATGTTCCAAAAAGAGACTTTTTGCGGAAGCAGTTTTATCGTCTCAGGATTTGGGACAGTCGTCAGTACCAAAACCAAACTCGCCAACGAAAGAACCGCAATCATCAAAAACATACCGTTCAATCCCAGCCACTCACCAAAAAAAGGAGCTGCCCCAAAAGCAAGAGCAAAGGCAATTCCGACGCTCGCACCTAACGCCGCGTTTGCCCGTGTACGTACTTCCGGACGTGTTAAATCTGCAATCAAAGCAAATACAGTTGAACTGATTGCACCGGTGCCTTGAAGAAAACGGGCCACAATCATCCAATGTATCGAATCCACAAAAGCCGCAAGGAAATTGCCGGCAATAAACAATCCCAAACCAATCACAATCACCAGTTTCCGTCCTGCTCTGTCACTCCACATTCCAAATGGCAATTGAAGAAACCCCTGTGTCAATCCATATGCACCAAATGCTACTCCAATCAGAAAAGGAGTTGCACCTTCCAAATCCATTGCAAGTACACTAAAAACCGGCAACAACAGAAAAATACTGAACATCCTGAAAAAAAGGACCCCACTCAAGCTGTAAATGCTCCTTTTTTCTGACAAAGTGAAAATTGGGGTTATTGCAGATTCGCTCATTTATTATTTTTGTTCCAGTTCGTGCCTCCTTTTTTTGAGGAAAAGCAAATTATAAGTAATTAGATTATGACAACCTAAAGCTTGAAATTCAAGCTTTAGAGAAAAAATGCAGACATAGATTTTATAAAATGTTCAGTCATTGACTTGCAATAAATGTAATCATACACTTGGAAAAAGTGGTAATTCGAGATAAACAAAACTGGAAAAAATAAGCAGATTATTTGTGAATTTAGGAATTAAAACTTGATTCAAGTCTCAACTTATTCTAAATTTCAATGAGTTTATTTAATTCATGAAACAAACTGCCTCGGTTGAAAAAGTAATTAGACAAAAACAGATCCTGAACCAGTTGTTCAATTTGTGACATTAAGTGTGCTGCTCCTGCTAGAAAATAACAAAACTCAAATCAGTCCCAATTTCACAGAGAACTTTCAGGATCTTCTAGAACAGAACAAATGATTGACGAAAATTCCTCCACCGTCATTGTTAACATCCATGGCTTGTTGGGAGAACAAGATTGCATTCAAATGGATTTTGAAGAAGAGCTTCTTGTAGAGGAAGAGCAATTTATTATTGATAATGTGGCTTACGAAATTGTCCGAGTCATAAAAGAAGATGTCGAGTATCCTGTTGTTTACGTCGTAATTCTCGACATTCTCAATCATACCTGATCTTTGTTCCCTGTCTTTGTTCTTTGACATGACATGCCTACAACACTCCAAAAAATTCTACAGAAAATAAAAACAGACTCTACGGTTGTTGAATTACAGGGACTTTCAGGATCAAGCAAAGCGCTGGTAGTTTCCATGCTCAGCCAAATACCTGAACAGCCTGCAGAAAAAATAATGCCGCTGGTTGTGGTCTGTGAGTCTTTTGATGTTGCAGAAGTCCTGCTCAACGACCTCTACTATTTTTTTGGAAAAGAAGGTGTACACTTTTTCCCGTTCTGGGATGTGCTGCCCTTCGATAATTTTTCTCCACACAAAGGTCTGGTCGCCCAGCGTTTTCAAACACTTGATGCATTACTAAACTCAGAGGTACGAGTCCTTATCACAACTCCAAACGGGATGATGCAGCGCTTTCTGCCCCGTGCCGCTTTCCAAAAAAACACTCTTTCTCTGAGCACCGATTTTGTTGGTGGAAAGCAGGAACTCCGGCAACAATTGTTAAATTCCGGATACATTCAAGTGGATGTTGTTGAAGATCAGGGAGAATTCAGTGCTCACGGAGATATCATGGACGTTTTTCCGCTGAATCAGGAAAAACCGGTGAGGATGGAGTTTTCTGAAAATTCAGAACTTTTGTACCTTAAACCATTTGAGATTCAAACTCAGCGTACAGCTGAAGCGGAATTGACTTCGCTAAAAATACTTCCTGGCAGTGAAATACTTTTCAACCAGGAGACTATTTATTTTGCCCGTCAAACACTGCCGTCATATCGGAAAGAATGCACTCCGGAAGTCTTGCGCCGATTGAAGGAAAGTCTGCGGAAATGTGAGAGCTTCCCCGGAATTGAATCTCTCTCTCCGCTTTTCTATCCAAAACTGGAAACACTTTTCGACTATTTTCCTGCAGAATATTTGCTGGTGGTTGATGAAGAAAATCATATAACGGAGCGGGCAGAGCATTTTTATCAGGAAGTATTTATGGAATACGAACTCAGTAAACAGCAAAATAAGCTCACTCTGTCTCCGGAAGCATTATTTTTGACACACAGGGAACTGGAGAGTCGTCTCAAAGAATCCGCACAAGTTTATTTAAAATCAAAAGTCCCGGATAAAAAATCAGAGCGTACCATTTATCAACTTCAATTTTCTGACAATCAGTCCCTTCGTCCTGGATTTGAACATTCAAAAGCAACTTCTGCTGCTGGACATATGGTACAGCTGCTTCAGGACTGGAGTAAGTCAGGGATCCCAATTATTCTAAGCGCAAAAAACCAAACACATGCAGATCATTTTCAGCAGTTGCTGGAAGATTTAGGTGTGGAAAGTACTGTTGCGGGAAAGCAACAAGTTGCGAAAGACTGTCCCTGGCCGAAGTGGCTGGAAAGCAACACTGTTGACGGATTGAAAGAGAAGATCCCGATTTTATGCGGAAATGTTTCTTCCGGTTTTCGGAGACTTGATGCAGATGGCCAAACACAATTTATTTTACTGACTCAGGAAGAGGTTTTTGGTGAAAAAAAACGAAGTAGACGGTTGCAGCGTACGCAAGTTCAGCAGGTCGCAGGAAATTTGGATGATTTGCGGGAGGGTGATCATGTCGTTCATTTAGATTACGGAATTGGGCGTTACCACGGTTTGCAGAAAATTACTGCAGGAGGTTCAAACAACGAATTTATGCTGCTCATCTATGCGCGTGAAGAAAAAGTTTATGTGCCTGTTGCTAAATTTCACTTGGTACAGAAGTATGTCAATGCAGACGGAACTGCTCCAAAACTTAGCAAACTTGGAGAAAAAGCATGGAAAAAAACCCGTACAAAAGTAGCACGTGCAGTAGATGACATTGCAGAAGAACTTGCCCAGATTTATGCTGAACGCAAAGCACGGAAGGGTTTTGCCTTTGCTCCGGATGATCATGAAATGCGTGAATTTGAACTGCGCTTTCCTTTTGAGGAGACTCCTGATCAGGAGGAAGTAATAAGGTCTGTCAAGGAGGACATGGAAACAAAGTTGCCAATGGACCGACTTGTCTGTGGCGATGTAGGTTTTGGAAAAACTGAAATTGCCATGCGCGGTGCATTCAAAGCTGCACAACAGGAAAAACAAGTCGCTATCCTGGTACCAACTACAATTCTGGCTCAGCAACATTACGAAACGTTCGTCAAACGCTTTGAAGATACACCATTCATCATTGAGGTCATCAGCCGCTTCAGGACCGATGCAGAACAAAAAATTATTCTTAAACGTCTCCTTGAAGGAAAAATCGATATTATTATTGGTACGCACCGCCTGCTTTCGACAGATGTAAAGTTCAATGATTTGGGTTTGCTGGTTGTGGATGAGGAGCAGCGCTTTGGGGTCAAACACAAGGAAAAAATAAAGCGTTTCAGAGCGGCAGTTGATGTACTCACGCTTTCGGCAACTCCAATTCCACGTACGCTTCACATGTCCCTGATGGGTATACGTGATTTAAGTTTGGTTAACACACCTCCCGCAGACCGCAGGGCGATACGAACCCGGTTGCTGCCGGTCAATGATTATATTATTCAGGAATCAGTCAGCCGGGAAATTCGCCGGGGGGGACAAGTTTTTGTTGTACATAACCGCGTTGAAACGATTTATGAATATGGACGTTACCTGGAAAGTATTCTTCCCAACATCCGGATTGCAATCGCACATGGACAAATGAGAGAACAACATCTGGAAAAAGTAATGCTTGATTATATTGAAGGCCGCTTTGACGTACTGCTCTCAACTACAATCATTGAGTCTGGACTTGATATCCCGAGAGCCAACACGATCATCATAAATAACGCACAAAATTTTGGATTGTCCCAGCTCTATCAATTGCGTGGAAGAGTAGGTAGAAGCGATGTGCAGGCCTATGCGTATCTGCTTGTTCCTGCAGAAAAAATACTAAGCGGAGTAGCACATGAACGTATACAGGTGCTGCAGGATCTCAATGATCTTGGCGCAGGATTTAAAGTTGCGTCAAGGGATTTGGAAATCCGGGGAGCAGGAAACTTACTGGGCTCAGAGCAATCCGGACAAATCGCAAGTGTTGGGCTCGAACTTTACACTCAAATGGTGGACCGGGCTGTTAAAAAACTTCTGCAAACCGAATCAGGTTTGGCTCCGGAAGATATTCAGGTCAGATTGGATCATATTGAACAATCCATTCCAGAATCCTATATTCACAGTTCCAGTCACCGCCTTTCGCTCTACAAAGCGTTGGGTACGTTACCGACAAAGGAAGAGCTGTGGGAATTCCGTAACGGTGTTGAGGATCGTTTTGGGATACTCCCGGAATCAGTGCTGAATATTTTTAGGAATGCAGAAGTCAGGCTTTGGGGGCAACTCCATGGAGTTGAGAAAATAGAACATGAACAAAACCGTTTAAGAATACAAGTCAAAGATGCTTCCAGACTCAATCATGAGAAACTTGTTGGTTGGCTCTGTGAGCAGGAAACACCGTTGAGTTATATTCCTGAAAATACTCTTGACTATAAAAATGTGCCTCCGGAAATGAATGCAATCCTTAAAGGTCTAAAAAATCTCGAGCAGGTTTTTAATGTTTACGGTTGAAAGTTTAAGGTCAAAAGCGGTTGGTTAATTGTCAAAATGCCAGATTGAAAAAAGCAAATTTTTAACTGCTCGACAGTCACGAGTTTTGTAGTGTCATCCCGAAAGTATGTGAAGGACCTTATACGATATCCGCACTTTGACAGATCTCTCTTTTAGGTCTAAATGACAAGCCGTAGCCAATAATATAAGTATTTTACGAGAACACGTGACTCACGAGTAAACTAAAAAAAACGAAAAACAGGAACTTTTGATTCTTTTTGAAATCAACTTCTGCAGTCTGAAGAACAGTAAAGTCTGTCCGGATTATTTCTGGAACTGCTTGAGGGATTACTGAGGAAAAAGACTGATTCCCGGAGTGGAATATCAGCATCAAAAAAAGGTACACAGGAGGCCATTGAATAAAGCTTGTCGTCCCTGGCAATTTTTTCCCATCCTTGGGAAACAGTGGCCTCCCATGAGATCACTTAATTAGATCAGCAAGTATGCAAGTTCCCCACCAATTCCAGCTATGTTTGTTTAAGAGTTTAAAAACCTGCTGTAAACTTCCATAAAACGCCGCATATCCGGCATCATCCTGAGACTCATCCGAAAAGTGTGGGAAATGGGGGCGCTCATCATCCGGACAAGTATTTTATTTTCCTTCAAAAATGTAGTTGCTTTGACAATATTATGGGGTTCAACCAACATAAAATTGGCTGCTCCTGAATAATATTTGACCTGCTGTTCGTCAAAATATTTTTCAAGTGCAGGTTTACTCTCATCCATTAGATGTCTTACAACTCCTTGCCAATGCTCAGGATGATTCAGTTGTTCCCGCGCAGCTAAAACTGCAACCAGGTTCACATCATAAGGTCCACGTATTTTTTTGAGATGAACAATAAAGTCCGGTCTCGCAATTACATAGCCCAAACGCAAACTTGGCAAACCCAATGCTTTCGAAAAAGTGCGGATTATTATCAAATTTGGATAATTTGGTAATAGAGGTACACAAGTTTGTCCGGTAAATTCGAAATAGGCTTCGTCAACCAGAACAGGAACATCAGGAAATGTTTTCAGCAAATTCTCAATTTGATCCTGCGAAACAGAGGTTCCAGTGGGATTATTTGGATTTACGACCACAATTAAACGGGTCTGTGGATTCACTGCATCTTTCAATTCTTCATGAGGAAAATGAAGATCTGGAGGAAATAAAGGACCAACTACCTGACACCCTATTGTTCCTGCTACTTGCTTAAACATTGCAAATCCAGGTTGAACCATTGCCACATCCTCACCACTTTCCAGTAAACATCGCAAAATGACGTCTATTGCCTGATCCGAACCATTTGTCAGCAGTAAACTGTCTTGGGAGGCACCGGTATATTTACTCAGCACCTCAAGAAAATCGCCGTAGACAGGATATGCATGGACGCGCTTTTTCAGGAAATGAGCTATTTTATCGATAACTTCTTTGGGAGGAGGAAGCGGAGGTTCATTGAAGTCCATCAACAAATGCTCTTCCGGATTACGATTCTCAAGAGGAGGATCGTAGAAACTCATCCGGGAAATTGTATCCCGGACTTTTATACTTTGCTGCAGATTTGAGTCTGACACGTGTTCTCACTCTCCGATTGAAAACATGTGTTCCAGATCGTGTCGCGAAAACGTGTTGAAAGCAATTAATGTTTCTGTAGCAGTAATTCCATTAAGTTCCCCAAATTTTACTGTTATTGTGTCTGCAATTTGCTGATTGTTTTTTACCCGTATAATCGCCACTAAATCGTACCTGCCTGCAACCGAATAGACCTCTGAGACTTCCTGCATGTCAACTAGTTGTTGCGAAATTAATTTAATTTGTTGACGCTCTATATTTAATAATACAAGTGCTGTAACCATGATTTTACTCCTGTAAAGTGGATTGTTTTCTGAAAGGATTTTTTATTGTAACAAAGCTTAATTATTTTCAAAAGTTTATTAAATGACGGTCTTGTAATAAGTCTGAAATCCTCACAGTCATTTCGACTGTAGGGAGAAATCTTAATGATATTAGTGTGATTGCTTCAACAAGATTTCTCGCTTCGCTCGAAATGACACGGTTTTAGGACTTTTTACTACTGCATCATTAAGTAAGCACTAAACAATTTTTCGGAAGGAGTGACCTGCAAACATACACACGCGCAAAGGTCTTATTTCAAGAACCTTTGTGGATCTGAATCAAAAACTAAACAGTTCCAAACAAAAATCCGGTTGATTCAAATGACATTTAAACTGGCAGGAGCCAGAAGCATTCAGCTAATTTCAACATTTTCAAACGAAAGAAAAATGCACCAACTTTTCTGACCAACTATTAATATCAGCCTGCTTTGACAATAAAAATCATTTTCTTGTTAGAAATGTTTCCGAGGTTGTCTTCGGCTTCGACGATAACGTAATAATTACCAGGCTTATCCAGCAACAAAGCTTCCTGATAAGCCTCTTTAGGGCTTCCGTTAATACTAAAACGAATTCCCTTTAGCTTAGCAGAATTGTCATCTGCATTGAGGAAAAGTGTAGTATATAGTGGGTACACGTCTATTTTATCTTCTCCATCTCCTCCTTCACTACCAACTGCAGACCTGTTGAAAACAGCCTTAATTTCTGGTGGTGTATCATCAACTACAAGGAGCACAGGTGTCAAAACCTCTTTATTGTTGACATGATCAACTGATGAGTATTGAAAAGTGTGGCGTCCTTCATCTGAAATAGTAAATGGACCTTTATAAAGCAACTCTTTATTTTCATTAAATTTATAGAAAATTGACTGAACTCCAGAGACATCATCTAATGCTTTCAGTGAGATACGAGTTTTTGTGTTCACCCAGATTACATTGGGACCACGCCTGTAAGTCACTCCATCAGTAATAAGCCGTGTGGTTGGACTTTGTGAATCAACGACAAAATTTGCTGAAGCAAGAATAGATTTGTTACCAATTATATCGATTCCCTGATAGTCCATTTTGAATTCACCTGTTTGTACCGGTGGTCGAAAAGATATCCCGTAGTTACCATATGAAAGACCATTTACCTGGTATTCAATTGACTGAATATCAACCATCTCGTCTACTGCCTTCAGAAATATTTGGGAACGTGAAGACAAATAAACTTTTCCACCTTCAATATACTGATCACCTTTTATTTCATGCGAAACTTCCGGACCATTTTTATCAAAACCGAGAGTTACTTTGTGAATCCCTTCAGTGTTACCTACTAGGTCTTCAGTATAAAACTGTAATATATTTGCACCTTCTTTCACACCTTCAAATAATATTCTATTTTTATAAGACCTTTTAAACACTCCTGAATTCCATTTATAGTAAGAAAGATGGACACCAGAAAGTGTGTCTTGACTTGAGATTGACAAAGTTGATTTTGGACCAAAAATATTTTTAGAGGCGTTGACCATTTTCAAATTTGTGACAGGTGGTGTTTTATCAATGTAAAAACGAGTCTGTAAAGTTTCCGAAGTATTTCCCACCCTGTCTACCGCATAGTGTCGCAGCAGATAATATCCTTCTTCGGAGAATTTCATTCCATCAGAAGGTAAAAATGTTTTCCCATTGACTGAAAGGTAGGTTTGCTCCACGCCTGAATTTGCATCTGTAGCACTCAAAGTTGCGATTGCATCACCGGAAAAGTACAGACCATAGATATTCTTTAGTCGTTTTTTTGAAACAAATTGCAACTGACTTTCTGGAGCAACTCCGTCAGCGATGAAGCGCATCGTCGTTTCTTTTTTGTTGTAGTGGTGCAGCCAGCGAACAAACTGATTACTGCTGATTTCCAGTTTAAGACCGTCACTTCGGTATTTTTCCAATTCATTTGCTGCATCTGGTTTCCAATGTCCAGCTGAGTTCGTGGTACCAGAATGTAATAGTGGGAAGAGTTCGGCTTTCTCGTCACTGGAAGTTCCAAGCCAAAAAAAGATAGGCTTATCCTGGGGCCAGTAAATAAATTTTTCGTCGTTTACATAAACATGCAGTTTATGCTCATTTGGAGGCGCTAAGAGCATTTTAACCACAGCAGGCGTCGTTGCATCTGGATCAACGCTTGACTGCTCCTGTGCTTCCAGTTTATTACCGAATAGTACAATTGCTCCAATTATCAATATCCAGTTAAGTACTGAGAAAGAATAAACTGGTTTTCTTAACACGATTGTCTGATTAAAATTATTTTTCATGTTACCCACTTTTCAATAAACTGCGGGAAATGCAGTGTTACAAATTGTTTGAATCTGAAGTTATTTCTTTCAATTTCTATTAATACGAAATATAGACCAAATTTGAATTTTACTAGACCTTTTTACAAAGGCAAGTGGAAATTTAGTAGTTTTGCAGAAAATTAACTAGTATTTTTTTTTCTAATAGATTGTTTTTAGCTATTATTTTTCGAAAATATCAGAATCAATTTCATCAGAAAACTATTGAGTTAAGCAAAGATCAATGTGCATCAATCCATGTTTTACCTTTACCAATTTCCACCAGAAGCGGCACCTCAAGTCCAACTACATTTTCCATTGTATGCTTAACCATTTCACAAAGTTCTTCTTCCTCTTCTATTAATGTATCAAAGACCAGTTCATCGTGGACTGTCAGAATCATTCTGGACTGCATTTGTTTTTCCCGAATACCCTGATCAACAGCAATCATGGCTAACTTAATGATTTCTGCAGCAGAACCCTGGATGGGAGTGTTGATTGCGGCTCCCTCCGCCATCCTTTTCAAGAGACCTTTAGCGTTTATCTCAGGAAGGTAGCGTCTTCTGCCAAATAATGTTTCTGAAAAACCCTCTTTACGTGCTTGTCCCAAAAATCTTTCCTGGAGGGCATGAATGGTACTGTATTTCTGGAAATAACGTTCGATAAATTCTTTTGCTTCAACTTTGGAAGTTTTTGTTACAACTGAAAGCCGCTCCGGCCCCATTCTGTAAATCAGGCCAAAATTAACTTCTTTCGCTCGAGAACGCATTTCTCGCGTCACGTCTTGTTCCGGCACACTGAAGATAGCTGAAGCCGTCAACGAATGAATATCAAGGTTGCGTCGATATGCATCCATAAATGTTGGATCCTTTGAATAATGAGCAACTACGCGCAATTCGATTTGGCTGTAGTCTGCTGAAATTAGAATCTTATCTGCTCCCGACGCTATAAAGGCACGACGAATACGACGCCCCTCACTGGTACGGACAGGAATATTTTGCAGATTTGGATTTTCAGATGAAAGACGTCCTGTTGCAGTCCCAGTCTGCCTAAAAGTTGAGTGGATTCGGCCGCTTTCAGCATGCACATAGGTTGGTAGTTGATCTACATATGTGTTTTTAAGTTTGTTGAGAGTGCGGTAAGCTAAAATTGTGCGGGGCAATTCGTCTGCAGCTAATTTTTCCAGGGTTTCCTCGTCTGTAGACATTTGGTTGCCCAGCTTTATTTTTTTGGGTTTTACCTTATATCGTTCATGCAGACGCAGTTTCTCGTAAATAATTTTTTGCAGTTCTACAATGGAGTTAGGATTAAATTCTTCTCCGGCCAAATCAATAATTTTTTGACGAAGCTCAACCAAACGGCCATCAAATTCAAGTGCAATTTTTGCCAAACCATCAACATCAAGCCTTACACCATTCAGTTCCAGCTTTGCAAGAGTTCCTGCAAGAGGTATTTCAATATTCCGGAAAGCTCCCTCCATTCCTGTTTGTTTTAGTTGGGCACCAAGCTGTCCGTGCAAACGTAATATGATTGAGGAATTTTCACAATGCAGAATGTATTCTTCTTTATCGGCTTCCTCAAACATCGAAAGCTGATTTTCTGGGGGTGACTTTTCAGCTGATTTTATCGGTTTTCGACGCAGATTCAATTTACGGCCCAGCAGATAATCCAGGTCATAGCGTCTTCCCAATGGATCTGTGATGTGGGCGGCAAGCATGACATCAGATCCAATTCCCTTTAACTCGATGCCGAGGTTTGTAAAAAGTTGCACGGCTTTTTTCAAACCATGAAAGATCTTTGGGAAAGCCTCAGACTCCAGTATTTTTTTAACTTCTGCAAACATCTCAGTTGACTCTGAATCTGCATTTCTCAAATCAAGATAAATGCCTCGATCCTGATTCGCACAAAGAGCGAGCCCCAAAAGCCGAAATTCAAGTTGATGATCGCCTTGTGTATTCAGGGCAAGGGCCAGGCATTTCCCTTCCGGAACCTCTGACATGTAAACCCGGAATTGTTCAGCAGTTTCAATTTTATAACAACTGATTTCAAGCACATTCCATTCACCTTCTGTTTCCGCTACAAATTCACCTTTTTCTTTATTGTTTTCATCCTCACGCAGGTTAACCTCTTCCTGTTTTTTGCTTCCTGCTGCCCTTTTTTTATGCAGACGATTTAGCAGAGTTCTGAATTCCAATTCTTCCAGTAATGCGTAAAATTTCGGATTATCATATAAATCAGTTTCACCCAAATGAACATCCTCAAGCGTGACCGAAATAGGCACATGACAATCAATGGTAGCAAGCTCTCTGGACAAGAGTGCATTTTCATGATCTGCAGTCAATTTTTCTTTGAGGCTTTTTCCATTTATGTTTTCCAAATTTTCATAAACCGATTCAATGTTTCCATATTCTGCAATCAACTTCATGGCAGTTTTTTCTCCAACACCACGCACACCCGGGATATTATCCGAAGAATCACCCATCAGCCCCAGCATTTCAATCACCTGCTCCGGAGCACAACCAAATTTTTCTCGAACTCCCGGAATCCCTATCCGCTCGTTACGGTGATTCAGCATTACTATTTTATCTGTTACCAACTGCATGTAATCTTTGTCACTGGTCACCATCACACCTTCTATATCAGCTTCCCGACAAAGCCTCATCAGGGTACCGACAATATCATCTGCTTCAAATCCTGGCAAAATCAAATATGGCAAATTAAGTGCCTCAACCAGCCTTGGTAAATATGGAAGCTGCTCAACCAGATCTTCCGGCATTTTTTCGCGTGTTGCTTTGTAATCCGGAAATCGTTTGTGGCGGAAAGTGGGCTCCGATGAATCAGAAGTAACTGCTAAATAATCCGGTCTTTCTTCTTCAATGATCTTGACCAATTGCATTAAAAAAGCCCTGATTCCACTTGTATTCAAACCTTTTGAATTGATAAGTGGCGTCCGGATCATGGCAAAATATCCGCGGTAAAGCACTGCCATTGAATCAACTGCGAATAGTCTGGGCATAAAAAATTGAAATGTGAAGAGAAAATGATTAGGCTTAAGCTACTAAGTCTTAGACGATATACTGTAAATTAAGCAACATATAATTTGCACAAAGGGTGCATCAATCTCAAAGATGATTTGAGTTAAACCGTAAATTCCATATTATCAATGTCGTTATTTGTCACAATGTCATGTTTACGCTACCACATTCGTTATCTGTTTGTCTCTGTAATATTGCTGTGCCTGGGAGGAGTTTTCACATTACAGGCCCAGACCGGTGAGCTGCGCCGCCCCTTTCAAGGTGTTCGTAATCTGGGCATGGGGAATACGGGTATTGCCCTGAGTTTTGACGAAAATGCGCTTTTTTATAACCCGGCAGGACTGGCCAGTGTTGACTCCATTTTGGTTGGTTTTCCAATATTAGGTGAAATCTCAGATGATTCAGTCTCAAATTTTAATGAAATTAGAAAACTGGTTAAAGATGGAAATACCGCAGAAATAGTTGCTTTGCTGATGGGCAAGCGCGTACACTATCGACTTTTAACTGATTTAAACCTTATCCTGCCTTTTGGAGAACTGATGACTTTTGGTATGGCCAGAGGGTTAGAAACACAGTTT
>Ga0208205_100017_pt1 | contig 26850 bp, 30 predicted proteins | sample DeeseametaMP1494_FD_184185 | JGI IMG/M metagenome (GOLD analysis project Ga0208205, IMG submission 184185) | Marine microbial communities from the Deep Pacific Ocean - MP1494 (SPAdes) | ecosystem: Environmental > Aquatic > Marine > Oceanic | place: South of Fiji, South Pacific Ocean | collected... | reverse complement strand
CAGTTGTACTATTTAGTCAAGCTCTATTTAGAAAATATTTTGATTATTAAACTGAAATTTGCTTTTATTTGGCAGCTCTTTTAAAATACAGTTAAATAACTGAAGTTACGTGCACGGGTTTTGCTTGTTGAGATTCTTTTGGTTAAAAGTTTTTGAATAATTTATCATCCAAAAGAGTCATCATGGGCAAAAACCTAATTGATTTGTACACAGATTATTTGATCAGTTCTTTCTCTCAGACCACTGCTACAGGGCTATCAACCCTAGTAGACGGTTGCCTGAGTCATGATCAAATCACCACATTTCTAGCAGAATCAGATTTAGATTCCAAAAGTTTGTGGTTACATGTAAAACCGATGGTTCGAGAACTGGAAAAAGCCAAAGGCACAGGTGTTTTAATATTTGACGATAGTATTGCAGAAAAACCCTATAGTGATGAGAACGAAATTGTTTGTTATCACTGGGATCATTCTAAAAAGCATTACATCAAAGGCATTAATTTTCTCAACTGTCTCTTTGAAAAGGATGGGATTAGTCTCCCTGTTTCTGCTGAGATTATTGAAAAAGACGAATGTTTCATTGATCCAAAAACAGGAAAAGAGAAACGCCGTTCATCAATTACGAAGAACCAACTGATGCAAAAAATGTTGACGGTTACCCAAAATAACCGTGTTCTCTATGACTATGTGCTTGCAGACAGTTGGTTCTCTTCAGCAGATAATATGAAATTCATCAAAAAAGACCTTCATAAGGAGTTTGTCTTCGCCCTTAAATCCAATCGCTTAGCGGCTTTAAGCTTTGAAGATAAACTCGAAGGAAAATTCGTTCCGATCGATTCACTACCACTCAACGAAGACTCTCTCATTTCGGTTTATATCAAAGGCCTGGATTTCCCTGTCTCTTTGGTTAAACAATTCTTCACAAACAAAGATGACTCTGAGGGAGTTCTCTATCTAGCGTGCAGTGATTCCTCAAGCGATTATTCCCAAATCACAGCTATCTACCAAAAAAGGTGGAGCGTTGAGGAATTTCATAAATCACTCAAGCAAAATGCTTCTTTAGAAAAGTCTCCAACTCACGTTAAAAAGACTCAGCAAAACCATTTCTTTGCCAGCATCTATGCCTTTGTCAAACTCGAATGTCTTAAAATGAAAAACTCTATGAACCATTATGCCATAAAAGCAAGATTGTACATCAATGCACTGAGAGCTTCTATGAAAGAGCTACACTCTATGCGTGAAGCTCTTGCATAATAAATTTACACTCGGCAAATACTATGCCCGTAACATAAGTTATTAAGAGTTATTTTCGGCCATTTTCTATGTAAATGTGTGTATGAAAAACTTTTCAATCCTTCTGCTTAAAGATAGTAACTTTGGAGTAAGCCAGTATCATTTTGGGGCAAAGTTTATGTTTTTTTTGTTGACCTTGATATTGGTTGGCGCTGGAGCTTTAGGTTGGAAATTTTTCGACCAGCACCAGACAATCTTGAAGCAGGCCCAGTTACTTGAAAAGCAGGAAAATACTCAGATAGCATTTCAGCAGCGGATTGATCTCTATGACGGCCGGGAGTCCAGAATTTCGTTTCTTGAAAATTATGTTGAAGAATTGAAGCAGTCTTCACATAACAGTGACGTAATGTTTAAGAAACATTTGGCACTATTCCGTTCCAACACACATAAGTTGGATGAATTGCATGATTACATGTGCCAGACATTGGAGGCTCAATGTACACCAAAACTCAAGGATCAAACAAATCCTCAACAGACCGTGCAGTGGCTGGATCAGATATATCAGGATTTTCTACTCTTTAATCAGTCTTTGCAGGAATTTGCTTCAAATCGTAGAAGTTTTGAAGAACAGGCAAATACCATTCAGCAGTTACGAGGACAACTCGTTGAAACAGAACAGGATTTGTCTGAACATATGGAGTTCCTCAAAGTTAATCAGGCGACGGTCATCCGGCTAACAAAAAAGATCAGTAAAACTACTGGAATAAGACTCAGCAAAACCGGAAAAACCAAACGAGTAAAAGCTAAAACTGGGCGCGGAGGTCCTACAATTTTGGATAGCTTGTCACTCGACTCACCGCAAACTTTGTTAAGTTCCGGAAGTTTGCGTAGTTTTCTTTACAATAATTCTGATAACTACTACGAAACCGTTGCCCAACTGGAGGATTTAAGCCAGTTGATTGAACGAAATCAAAGTTTCTGGAGGCATACTCCGACCGTGATTCCAGTTCGAAGCAGAGCATTATCTGATCGTTATGGAATGCGAAAGGATCCGTTCACCAAGAAACGTGAGTATCATGCTGGCATTGATTTCAGAGCAAAAAGAGGCACCCCAGTTCACGCTCCTGCAGATGGCACTGTCCGGATTGCAGACCGCAAATTAGGATTTGGACTGCTTGTGGAACTACAACATGGAAGAGGTTTCTTTCCCGGAAAGAAAAATTCTGTTCGCTACAGAACACGTTTTGCTCATCTTTCTAAAATAAAGGTAAGACGCGGTCAGAAAATTAAACGTGGAGACTTGCTTGGATTAGTAGGAAGCACTGGACGCAGTACTGGTCCACATTTACACTATGAAATAATTATTAACGGACGACGTACAAACCCTCTGTTTCCAATTTCCAGGTTTAATCCGGACCAGCGTCTTTATCGAAATTGAGTGCAAAGCTGAAAAATTAACATGCCGAACCAAAATACTGCAGCAAACAAAGGACTTGGATTCCTGGGTGAGGATCTATATGTAGAGGGTACCATCCACTCACAAAAGAAAATGGTTGTGAGTGGAACAGTAGATGGATCCGTATTTTGCGACCAGGAGATTGTTGTTTCGGAAACTGGACAAGTCAAAGGAAAGATTGAAGGTAATATAGTACTGGTTGCAGGAAAAATCAATGGTGATTTGCTGGTCCATGAACGCCTTGAGGTGAATGTAACTGCAAATATTAAAGGTGAGGTACAAGTTCCTTCCGGAAAACTATTAATTCAGGAAGGAGCTAAACTGGATGCTCAATGCACCATTCTCTACGACAAAACTTAAGACAGACAAGCATCCACCTGATTTACTTTGAGCAACGAAACATCTGTGTCCAGCAGATGATTATTTTTAATTTTCAATAATGCAATACCCAACTTCAAAAAATAGTCTTAAACAGCAAAACAAGCCAGTTGAACAGTCAAAACTGCTTAAGAATCATGACAGAATTCTGTATGTTAGCGGACTGTTTTCTCCACCAAAGGTACAAGAGACTCCTGTTGTTGGCATGGCAAAAGAAACTGAAGAGTGGCGCTCGTTGTTCTCACTGGTCTTAATTGCAGGGTTTGGTGTGGTTATGCTCATAATCTCAGTGATTGGGAGTTATGGAATATTAGCCACCAGCCGACTGGAAGCACATGAACAAAGGCTTATTCAAGAGCTAGAATCGATGAAGGTTGAGAAAACTTTGATGCAAGAAGAAGTTTTTGCACTGAAAACCAGTCAGGAATATATTGAATTGATTGCACGCAAAGAGTTGGGCTTAGTGCATTCCACCGAGCTGATTTATTATCTCCCTCCTTCAGCCAAAGATTCCTCCCGCACCGATTTTTAATTAATCTAAAAAATGCGGTCTTCAAGTTTTTCAATAGATTGTTGAATGACTTCCGGAATAGGGGTTGTCTGATTTTTTTGATAGTTGTAGCACACCACAATTCCAGTACCTTCTGCAACCGGATCCGCATGCTTCTCACTGACGAGCAGATACTCCATTGTGAAACGTTTTTCGTGCAATTCTGTTATTTTTGCACCCGCAAATACAGTGTCCGGATAAGTGAGGGGAATCCGATAGCGGCAGGAAGTGGAGCCTAATATTGGACCAATGCCCATTTTTTCAATTATTTTCAGCCAGCCTAAAGTCTCAAAATACTGGATTCGGGCACTCTCAAAATAACGAAAATAGATCACATTATTTACGTGCTGAAATGAATCCATATCTCCCCAAATTACTGGAATTTTTGTGACAACAGGAAAAGTTTTTAAGAGTTCTTTCATAAATTTTCTCAATGAGTGAATTTAATAAACAAAAAGAGGGCCTGCCCCAAAAAATAGCCTTGATTATCTGCAATGGTAATCCGCCTCCGGAAAAGCTGTTGCACCAGTTATGGCAAGAAGCAGATTATCGGGTAGCAGCCGATGGGGGTGCAAATCAGCTGTACTGCTATAATCTGATCCCGGATGCAGTGGTTGGTGATTTTGATTCAATTAAGCCGGAAGTCCGGAAGAAATTGCCAAACTCTAAGCTATTTCATGTTAAAGAACAAGACACCAACGATGCCGACAAAGCAGTTCGACATTGCTTGAAACTCGAATGCACAGAAATACACATTCTTGGAGCAGAAGGTAGTCGTAATGATCAGTTCCTTTCAAGTCTGGAAATTCTATTTAAATACACCCCAAATGTACGCCTCATTTTGTGGACTCCGCTGGAACGCATGGAGTTTATTCTTGACAACTGGAAAGAGAATCTTCCGCCAGGAACAATTCTTTCTCTGCTGCCGCTTTTCGGCGGTGCTCAAGGTGTCGTCACACACGGATTAGAATTTTCTCTGGACGGTCATGATTTGCTTCCAGGAAAAACACCTTCCGGAGTCTCAAATCTTGTAATCAGCAATCCTGTATCAGTAACTCTGAAAAAAGGTCAGCTGTTACTTGTTGTTCAGCACACCACAAATTATTCATAACACTCTGAATCAGATAAAAGTCAGAATAACTGTCAAAGTTAGAATGCTGTAAAGCGTTGAAAAGAGTACCGTCGTTGTAACAAATTCAGGAAGCAGTTTGTATTCCAATGCAATGATTGAAGCCAGTACAGCTGCGGGCATTGCTGCCTGAAGAATGCCGGTACTGCGTTCCAGACCTTCCAGCCCAAAATAGGGTACAATAAGAAGCGCCAAAACAGGACCTCCTATCAAACGTACTGTACTTGCAGCAAAAACGTTGAAGTTAATCTTTATTTTTGGAATATCTCCCATTTGAACCCCAAGTGTAATCAGCATCACTGGGATCATTGCCTGCCCCAAGAGTCCACTCAAACGTGACAGAAAAATTGGTACTTCTAAATCAGTAATATTGAAAACAAGAGCCGGAATGAGGGCTATTAAAGCCGGTGTTTTAAAAACAGAAAAGACAGCTGTCACACCTCCGCTGCGGGCCCAACTTGCCACACCAACACAAATTACAAAAGAAATAAAGACAGTCGCCACAAAATAAACAGTGGCAAAGGTCCGGGCTGTCTCTCCCAATCGAAACACAATTAACGGCAGGCCAAAATTACCAACATTGCCAAACGTTGCAATCAGCACGAAAGCGGCTGTAATTTCCCTGGACTGGCGCAGGGCTTTACCAACCAAAAAACCCAACAAAGCAACCGCAATTTGGGCAACAAGAATAAAGCTGAGCATCTGTAAAGCCAATTCAGAATCAATTTTCGCCTCACTGATAATATTAAATACAAATGCCGGAATGAACACAAAATAGGCTGTTCTTGAAAGTGAACGTGCATCAATTTTTAGACGTGGGCCAACAAAATAACCTATAACAACAAGAATAAAAACTGGTGTGACAACATTGAGGAAAACTAAGAAGATCCCACCAATATTTTCCATAAAGATAAAACTGCTCATACTATGGCTAACAAATCATTAAGTGTAGGTTATGTTAAGATCAAAGATTTAAGTTACTATTTTATCCGGATGTTCGCATTCTTGGGAAATCACACAATGTTCACAATCAGGTTTTCGTGCCCTGCAGACATAACGTCCATGCAGAATTAACAAGTGATGTGCGTCTTTTTTCCATTTTGCAGGAACTACTGACATCAATTTTTGTTCAACTTTTATGACAGTTTCTCCTGGTGCAAGCCCGGTACGGTTTGAAAGCCGAAAGATGTGAGTATCAACTGCAATCACAGGCACCCCAAATGCAGTGTTTAAAATCACATTCGCCGTTTTTCGTCCCACTCCCGGAAGTGCCTCTAAATCCTCTCTTTTGTCCGGAACCTCCCCTTTGTGCAACTTCACCAGTTGTCCACAAGTTGCAGCAATATTTTTTGATTTTGTCGGTGCAAGTCCAATACTCCGAATGTGCGCAAATACTTTTTCTGAACCAGCCTCAAACATTTCTTCAGGCGTAGGAAATGCGGAAAATAATTCCGGAGTAACTTTGTTTACAGAAACGTCTGTAGCCTGCGCACTGAGAATGACGGAAATCAATAACTCGAAAGGATTCCGGTAGCAAAGCTCCGTCTTCGGATTCGGTATTGAGTCGCTCAACTTCCGGAAAAGACTAGCTATCTTTGCAGATTTCATAGATAAAACATCTCAAATTTGTTTCCTTAACTGCACATTCAGTTGCCTGTCTGCAGGTTTTCACTCATAAACTTAGTTTTAGGAACCGTTCCGTATTTATTTCCAAAACTGCAGACAATCTATCACAAATGTCGAACAATGCCAGTCATGAGTTAAATTGACAATTAACACTAATAAACTGACAATGGACAACAATCCAATAATGAAACCGTCCACTATGGTCTTTCAAAATTATTGAAATTAAAAACCGATTACAGGTTTAGCACATGAAACAACTTGATTTTCTACCTCTCCGGATCTCAATTCTGGTGGTTTCTGATTCTCGAACTGAAGAAACCGATACTTCCGGGAAAATACTTACTGAACGTCTCACAGAAGAAGGGCACATTCTGGCGGAAAAATGCATTGTGCCTGATGATATTTATCAGATTCGTGCAGTACTGTCCCGCTGGATTGTTGATCCGGCAGTAGACATTATCCTTAGCACCGGTGGCACCGGACTCACCGGACGTGACGGCACTCCTGAAGCAGTATTCCCTTTATTTGACAAAGTAATCGAGGGCTTCGGTGAATTGTTCCGCCGGATATCATATGATGAAATCTCCACCTCAACTATCCAGTCAAGAGTCACAGCTGGAGTTGCCAACGGAACTTATATTTTTTGTTTGCCGGGTTCTTCCGGAGCTTGTCGAACAGGTTGGGACAAAATACTAGCAACTCAACTTGATATCCGCAGTCGACCCTGTAACTTCGCAGAATTAATTCCAAGATTGACTGAAAAATAGTAAATAGGCTCAGTTGTCAGTTATCAAGCTTAACACTTTTAAAATACTGAAAGACTTCTTTCAATGAGTCAACAGCTCACTCTGTAGATTCTAATTTTCTGCTTCTGATGCAATAAACTCCTGTACCACAGGAACAAGTCGCTCCATCCCTTCTTCCATAGGACAGACAACCGGTAAGCCCAAACGCTCTTCCAGTTTTTGCTGTTCTGACTCCAGTTCTTTTTTAGTGAGTTCGTAACTGTTCAGTGTTATAGCCAAAGTTTGAGAACCATATAAACGAATCAGTTCCAATTCTTCCTCAATCGGCGGCATCGGCCAAAGTTTTCGATCATCATCAGTCAGGTAATATTTCTGCTTTGGCGCATATTGTAAAATCACACCTTTGGCCAGTGCACTGCAAAGATATTCTGAACCGCATGGTCCGGAAGGATTGCGTAAAGAAGACTGACCTTCAAGCAGCATCAAGTCAGGATTTTCCTCCTGATCACAACGAAAAATTGCCTCTTCCAGTTCTCCGCTGACAAAATCATTGAGGGTTGAATCAAGAATAAATCCATAGCGTCCACCTTGCAGTTTCCCGGTCTGCCCGGTGTAAATCATTTCGGTGCGAATGCCCTGCTTACGACAGGCATCTCTGAGCCAAAGACTGGAAGTGCGCTTACCCAAGGCACAGTCCATTCCAAACATGGCAATTCTTGGAGCACGGACATTCAGGATATTTCCTGTCCAAAATGCGTGATCCTTTGCACTTTTGGGTTTTCGAATATCAAGCAATTTGGCCTGATTTTTCTCAGCTCTTTGTACTAATTCAGGATCATCGCTCAGATAGTGGTGCAGACCGTTTACAACATGCATACCACTGGACAGTGCTTCCAGTAACTCTATACGAAGTCCCTCGGGGATTACCCCGCCTTGAGTTGCAATCCCAATAATTGCGTATACACCACGTCCGCTTTCTTCCAAAGCCAGTTTGTTTCTTGAACTTCTGGCTCTTAAAAATTCATTAATGGTTGCATGAATTGGGATGTCTAGCACCTGACCGTCAACGAGTTTTCCTGCATCCTGTCCGGCAAAGTTTTGATCGATGACTGCAAGAATTTCATATTGTTCTGAATTACGAATCAGACCAAATGCAGTCTTTGCGTTATGAGAATCAAACAATCCACTGGTGAGAATAATTGCTTCTTCTTTCAATGGAAATCTTTTTAAATAAGAGTTATGATGGTTTCGTTATAAGTCTTAAATCCACAATTTGTCGTTTCAACCGTAGGGATAAAATTCAATGATATTAGCGTAGTAGCATATGCAAGATTTCTCACTTCGCTCAAAATGACAAGGATTTAGAACTTATTACAGGTTCATCAGTTATAGTTATTTGATTATAGTATTATCGGACACTCCGTTTATTGCGCGGCCTGTTTGTCATCATACTTCAAGATTTTTTTTAGTAAAAGTGCATCTCCCAAAGGATTTATAAAATAATTTTTTCGGATGCCTGTTTCTTGATAACCTTGTTTGTAATACAATGCAGTTGCAGCTTTGTTTGCAGAATTGACTTCGAGCCAGAGTGATTCCAGATTAGCTGATTTCGCTACTATTTCCAACTGCTCTAACATAAATTGAGCCAACCCTTGTTTCCTCCAATCCGGCAGAACTGCTAATCTGAGGATTTGCAGTTCCGGAGGTACTGACTGGAAAGACAGCATTCCTACTTGAGCTGCAGTTGGAACTTGCAGCAGCCAATTTGAGAAAGTAGGCTGCTCCTGCATTTCCCGATAATCTTGTTCACTCCATGCAGCACTGAAGCAGAGAGAGTCCATTTTCATCATTTCTTTTGGCGAAGGCTGCAAACAAAAACTGATGCCCTGGATATGATGAGCTGAAGACGGAATCATCACTTCTTCTACTATTTTCTTGAAAAATAACTTGTAAACTACCAGAAGATTAGCTATAAATATAGGTTTAATTTAGAATATTATTAAAGAGAAGAGGAATCTGTCTGTCAGGGGATGAGGACAACAGAGCCGATTCTTTATGATTCACTTCAGAGCCAGTTCGTCCGATTACATCCCGCGGACATTTAACCAAGCCATCATAAGGAGATTTTATGGCTGTCATTTCAATGAAGCAATTTTTAGCAGCTGGAGTCCACTTCGGGCACCAGACAAAACGTTGGCATCCCAACATGGCGCCGTACATCTACGGCATAAAAAACGGTGTTCACGTCATCGATCTGCGTCAGACACTGACCAAGCTCAAAGAAGCTTACGAATACGTTAAAGCCTCTGCAGAAGAAGGACGGGTACCACTATTTGTCGGCACAAAAATCCAAATACAACGTATCGTTAAAGAAGAAGCCGACCGGTGTGGGTGCCCCTACATCAATTTTCGCTGGCTGGGAGGTTTGTTAACAAACTTTGGTACTGTAAAGCAGTCAATCGCACGAATGAAAACCTTTGAAGAAGTTGCTGGAGAAGACGGCAGTTACGAGGGTGTGATCAAAAAAGAAGCTCTGATGATGGAGCGAAAACGCGTGAAGTTAGAGCGTTCACTCGGCGGAGTACGGAATATGAAAAGTGTACCATCGATGCTTTTCATTACAGATTGTCATAAAGAACAGCTTGCATTGAAAGAGGCACAAAAGTTGGGAATACCAGTTGTTGGTATTGCTGATACAAATTGTGATCCTACCGGTATAGACTTCGTTATTCCTGGGAATGACGATTCCCCACGTGCAGTTGCCCTTTATGCAAACGTAATTGCTACTGCAGTCATGGAAGGTCTTGCTGCTCGAAAACAAACTAGAACAGAATCGATTACTGAAGAAAAAGCTGCTGCTAAAAAAGCAAAACCTGCAGCGAAAGCAAAGGAGAAAGAAACTGATGTTGTTTCTGAGGCAAAAGCTGAAGAAGAGAAAAAACCTGAAGCAAAAGCAAAGGAGAAAAAAGCTGAAGAAACTCCTGCCAAAATAAAAGAGGAGAAGACCGAAGCTGCTCCGGGACCAAAGTCTGCTGAAACAAAAGTGGCTGCCGAAAAAGCAAAGCCTGAAGTGAAAGCAAAGCCTGAAGTGAAAGCAAAGCCTGAAGTGAAAGCAAAGTCTGAAGCGAAAGCAAAGGAGAAAAAAGCTGAGGTTGTTACCGAAGCCAAATCTGCAGTGGAAAAAACACCAGCTAAAAAAACTGCTGCTACTGCAAAAAAAGCCGAAACTGCTTCCGGGAAAAAAGTTCCCGCAGCAAAAGCGACTAAGGCTAAAAAATTGGAAACAAAAAAATAAACAGTACCTACCAGATAATCTTTCCGGATTTACAACTTGTAAGTCCGGAAACCACATAAAAACTTAATAAGCATTGGAAGTATAAACAAGATGGCAGCGATTACAGCAGCAGCAGTAAAAGAGTTACGGGAAATCACCGGAGTTGCAATGATGGATTGCAAGAAGGCCCTCGTTGAAGCAGACGGAGATCTGGAAGCAGCACAAGATTATCTGCGGAAAAAAGGACAGGCAAAAGCCCTGAAAAAATCTTCACGGGAAACCAGTGAAGGTGCGGTAAGCTTTACAGTCAGTACAGATGGGAAACGTGCCGGTTTGGTAAAAGTTGCCTGCGAAACTGATTTTGTAGCACGTAACGACATATTTCAGGATTTTATCAGCAAACTTGCAAATCAAGTGTCTGAGCAAGGCGGGGAAAATGTTTTACAACAGACATTAGTCGAAGGTGAAGGCAGTGTTGAAAGTTTGTTGACAGAAAAAATTGCTGAATTAGGTGAGAACATGCAGATTCTTGACTGCAGAAAAATGGAAATAAGTAATGGTGTTCATGGAGGATATATCCACAGCAATGGCAAGATCGGAGTTGCGGTACCACTGGAAACGGACAAACCTTGTGACGATGAACGCCTGAAGACATTGGCCCGTGACATTGCCATGCACATTGCAGCATTTCCTGCAGAAGCAGTAAATGCTGATCAGGTTTCAAAAGAGGTGCTTGAAAAAGAAAAAGAGGTTTTTACGGCCCAGGCACGAGAATCCGGAAAACCTGAAAATATCATTGAAAAAATGATTGAAGGACGGTTAAAAAAATTCCTCAAAGAAATTTGTGTTGAAAGTCAACCTTTTGTCAAAGATCCGCAACTTTCTGTGAGTCAATTGGTTGAAAATACTGCAAAGGAACTTGGAGTTAAAATTAACTTCAACAGCTTTGCTAAATTCCAGTTCTAGACTACCTGTATGAGTCCTAAATACAAACGTATTCTACTTAAACTGAGCGGAGAAACTCTGGGTGGGAAACGCGGTACCGGGTTTGATTATGATACTATTAGGGCACTGGCTGAAAGTGTAATCTCCATTCACAACCTTGGTGTAGAAGTTGGGATTGTGATTGGGGGAGGAAACATTTTTCGTGGATCCAAATCTGCTGAAGGTAATGTTGGCCGAGTTGCCGGAGATCATATGGGAATGCTGGCTACAGTGATCAACAGTATCTGCCTGCAGGAAATGCTGGAACAGCGAGGTATTTTAACTCGCGTCTTATCAGCCATTGAGCTGAACGCAATTGCGGAACCTTACATCAAACGCAGAGCTGACCGGCATTTGGAAAAAAAACGAGTAGTGATTTTTGCCGCCGGAACGGGAAATCCATTTTTTACTACAGATACAGCTGCAGTATTACGTGCTTCTGAGGTGGGTGCCGAAATTGTCATAAAAGCAACAAAAATTGATGGAGTTTATGACAAAGATCCCAAGCTCCACTCTGATGCGGTTCGTTACGATGTGTTAAATTACGACGAAGTTCTCAAAAAACATCTGAAAGTGATGGACGCAACGGCCATTGCTTTTTGCAGAGATAATCAACTCCCCATTTTGGTCCTGGACTACCAGGAACCTGACGCAATCCTCAGGGCTGTTTGTGGAGAAACCGTTGGAACACTGATCAAGCAAAGAGGCTCATGACTATGGAAAACACACAGGAAGTTGAAGAAATGGTTGATCATAAGATGGATATTACCATTGAGAGTCTTAAAGTGGATCTCAGCGGTATTCATGCAGGACGTGTTTCACCTGCAATGTTAGATGCAGTCAAGGTTGAATATTACGGAAATCCAACTCCTGTTAATCAGGTGGCAAACATATCTACTCCTGAACCACAGATGTTGGCAATCAGTCCCTGGGAAAAAACTATGATCAAAGAAATTGAGCGTAGTTTGCAGGCCGCAAACCTTGGTTTCAGTATCTCCAATGATGGAAATATCATTCGTGCGGTTACTCCACCTTTCACTGAAGAGAGACGAAAGGATTACGTAAAACAGATCAAAAAAATTGGAGAGGACTCGAAAATTGCAGTACGCAATGTTCGCAGAGAAGGGAATGACAACTTGAAACAAATGGAAAAGGATAAGCTCATTTCACAGGACGAAGAAAAAGTGGCGCAGGATCACGTCCAGAAAGTTACAGATAAGCATACTAACATGGTAGATGAGTTAGTCACTGCAAAGGAAAAAGAACTTATGAAATTTTAGGACTGAAATGCTGGCTGCACTTCTGCATTCAATTTGGCAATATCAGATTTTTAAGTCTGTCGTTTTTCGAGGTGGTATGGCTTTTTTGACTGCCTATTTTTTAATAGTGTGGGTGATGCCGAGTGTAATCAGGGCTTTCAGGAAACGAGGAATTACTTCTGATTTTATCACAACTCCTGCTGATATAAAGCCTTACACGGGAGCACCTCCCATCATGGGCGGCGGCGTTTTGATTATGGGCATTTTGCTTGGAGCATTACTCTGGTGCAATCTGAATCAATACGTTCTGGCTCTGTTGGTGATCATGCTTTCGTTTGGCATTATCGGAGCAGTTGACGATATAGCAAAAGTCATCAACAAGCGGCGCGTTGAGTCCGGACATGAAACCAGAAAAGCATTTAGTGAAAAAGCAGATGGAATTAGCGGACGATGGCGACTGACTGCTCAATTTGCTGTTTCACTGCTGGTAGTTACAGGTTTATATTTGTTTGTCGATATTGATGGACATTTAGTAGTACCACTCGTACCGCTGAAAACAGCATATCCTTACTTGCCAAAATATCTTTTTATTCCATTCATGACCATCATCATCGTTGGTGGAGCAAATGCAGTTAACTTGACAGACGGCATGGACTCTCTGGCAACTGTACCCTTGATGACTTGTGCCATGTTTGTCGGACTTGTGGCCTACATAGGAGGAGACCCAGAATTTGCGGCAAGGCTGAAGATCCCAAGTCTTTCACATGATATCAAGGAATTAGCAGTTCTCTCTGCCCTGGTCATTAGTGCAGGTGTTGCTTTTCTAAAATACAATTCTCCGCCAGCATTGATTTACATGGGCGACTTGGGGGCACTTGCATTGGGCAGCATGGTTTCAGCTATGTTTATTTTTGTAAAAGCAGAATTATTTTTACCGATTGTAGGTGGAGTTTTTGTATTTTCAGTACTTTCCTCTATCATTCAACGTACATTTTTCAGGTTCATAGTGTGGCGGAAAGGCAGGCCTACTGCTGAGCGATATCGCTTTTTTTTACGCTCACCATACCATCATCATCTTCAACGCCTGTGGACTTATTCTGAAAAGAAACAAGAAGTTGTCTCTGTTTGGATAATGTTGCAGAATAAACTTGGAATAGATCCTGTTCCTGAAGAGAATAAGCTGTTAAATCCTCAGGAAGTTAACAGCCGCGTTATTTGGCACATGCATCTCAAATCAATTTGGCTGTTTGTATTTACGCTGATTATTTATTTTAAAATCCGCTGATGTATCTTTGTCAGAAAGAAAATCTGCAACAATTACATCTGCTCAACAGAAGAGTTTAACTGTCAATAAAACTACAGAAACTGCCATGAATTTTGAAGGCCAGACTGCACTTATAACTGGAGCTGGAAGGGGTATTGGTAAAACTATTGCCTTAAGATTAGCAGGGTCCGGAGCAGATATCGTGTTGGCGGATATAAGTCCGGATGTTGCGGAAGTGCGTGGAGAAGTGGAAGCATTGGGCCGTAAATGCATGACTTTTGAGGTAGATGTAACAAATATTGAAACCATTGACGCGATGGTTAAAAATATAACCGATGAACTGAGTGGAATTCATATTTTAGTCAACAATGCAGGAATAACGCAGGACAATCTGTTTCTGCGCATGAAATCGGAGCAGTGGTCAAAAGTAATTGATGTCAATCTCAATGGAGTGTTCAATGTGACCAAAGCAGTGATCCGGCTAATGGTAAAGCAGCGTACTGGGAAAATTATTAATATTTCTTCTGTGGTCGGCTTTACTGGAAATCCGGGACAAGTCAATTATAGTTCAACTAAATCTGCTCTGGTTGGTTTTACCAAGTCACTGGCCCGTGAAGTTGGTGTCCGGGGAATTACAGTCAATGCTGTTGCCCCGGGATTTATAGATACAGCAATGACGCAAGCTCTCAATGAAAGTCAGCAGGAAGTAATCCTGCAGCAAATTCCTTTGGGCCGGATGGGAGATGCAGAAGATATTGCTAATGCAGTTGCTTTTTTGGCCTCAAAAGAGGCTTCGTACATTACCGGAACTATTCTGCATGTGAATGGAGGAATGTACTAAACATTAGTACTTGCAAAAACAGGGTTGATTTTTTTTCATATCTGACAAAAAATAAACCTCGTTTAATTAATTTTTCGAACCTTTAATCAAAAAATATAATGGAAGAAATACAAGCTAAGGTCATCCAAATCATAAGTGAGCAATTAGGTAAGGATGAATCAGAAATCAAAATGAGTTCACATTTCATTGAAGATTTAGATGCAGACTCATTGGATACTGTAGAACTGGTGATGGCTCTGGAGGAGGAGTTTGAGGTAGATATTCCTGATGAGGCTGCAGAAAAAATTACCACCGTTCAGTCTGCAGTGGATTTCATAGCTGAATCCATAGCCTGAGTAACGATAAAAAACTTTAAATGAAGACGTGGCACAGTTAACAAATAATCGTGCTTGTCATCATTTCACGTAATCAATCTGAAAGAGCATGGGAAACCGCGTTGTAGTGACGGGACTCGGGTGCATGTCCCCTCTCGGAAATGATGTCTCCTCTTCCTGGGAGGCCTGCACCACTGGACAATCTGGAATAGACCGGATCACTCATTTTGATCCTGAATTATTCCGTTGTCAGATTGCAGGTGAAATAAAAAATTTCCAGCTGCCTGAAATCATTCCGATCAAAGAAGCCAAAAAAATGGATCTGTTCATTCAGTATTCAATTGGTGCCACACAGGAAGCTTTGCTTGACGCAAACTTGGAGATCACTGAAGATCTTGAAGAAGAAGTAGGTGTTTCAATGGGCGTCGGAATTGGTGGACTGGGCTGTATAGAACGATACTCCAAAATTATTGAAGAGCACGGCCCCAAACGTGTCAGCCCGTTTTTTATCCCGATGACTTTAAGTAATTTGGCACCGGGATATGTCTCACTTCTTTTTCGAGCCAAAAGTTACACCGCCTGCACCGTTTCAGCTTGTGCATCTTCCAATCACGCAATTGGCACTGCAGCCCGAACTATTGAACGTGGTGATGCAAAAGTTGTAATTTCAGGCGGTGCGGAATCAAGTGTGACACCACTCGGTATTGCAGGTTTTGCGTCAATGCATGCTCTAAGTACCAGAAATGATGATCCACAGAAAGCAAGCCGGCCTTTCGACAAAGACCGTGACGGGTTTGTCATGGGCGAAGGTTCAGGGATGCTAATTCTTGAAGACTACGAATTTGCCAAAGCACGGGGAGCACGTATTTACTGTGAAATAACAGGATACGGTTTCAGTTCAGACGCACACCATGTGACATCTCCCTCATCAGAAGGCCCCACGCGAGCCATGAAAATGACCCTTAAAGATTCCGGTTTGGCTCCAGAGGAAATTGATTATGTCAATGCTCACGGTACATCAACCCCAGTCGGTGACCTTAACGAACTAAGAGCCATAAAAATGGCCTTGGGAGAAAAAGTTGCCCAGCAACTTTCTATCAGTTCAACCAAATCCATGACCGGACATCTTCTCGGAGCTGCAGCAGCAATTGAAGCAATCTTTTCCATTAAAGCTTTACACCATAATTTTATTCCGCCAACTATCAATATCGAAAATTTGGATCCGGAATGTGATTTGGACGTGACACCGAACACCGGAAAGTCAAAAGAAATGCGCGTTGCAATGTCAAATGCCTTTGGTTTCGGTGGTACAAATGCCTCAATTATATTTCAGAAAATAGACTGATTCCTTTTTAGTCAGTTTTAGTCAGTCAATAACCGGAACATTAGGCAGATCAAAATATGAATCTCAAAACCAATCCTATCCTCTTTTAAACTCAAAAAACATCATGAGCAGCACCGAATATCAAGTCGACCGCAGAGAGCTTCAATTCGTGGTTAACGAAACTTTGAAAGCCGGAAAATTGTGTGAACTTCCGGACTTTGCTGAATTTGACGAAGAGATGTTTACAATGATTATCAACGAGGCCAGTACTTTTTCGGAACAGGTACTTGGCCCCCTCAACGAAAATGGAGACCGCCAGGGTTGTAGAATAGAAAATGGCTCTGTGGTAACTCCAGATGGTTTTGCAAATGCCTGGAAACAACTTGGCGAGGGTGGTTGGTTGAGCATGAATATGCCTCCCGAATATGGAGGACAAGGACTTCCGGAAGTGATTTCTATCATTGCTAAAGAAACCCAATTGGCGGCAAACCAGGGATTTACCATCGGCGCATCACTCACATCCGGTTCGGCAAACCTGATTTACACTTTTGGTTCAGAAGAACAAAAAATCACCTTTTGCGAAAAAATGTTCGGCGGCAAGTGGTCCGGATCGATGTGTCTGACAGAACCTCAGGCCGGAAGTGCAGTCGGCGATGCTGCCACCAGTGCAACAAAACAGGAAGCTGGACACTACCTGATAAAAGGTACAAAACAGTTTATCACAAACGGTGACCATGATATGGCGGAAAACATAATCCATCTGCTGCTGGCACGCACCACAGATGCCCCTGAAGGAACTAAAGGCATCAGCCTTTTTATAGTTCCTAAAATTCGAATGGATGGAACACCGAATGATGTGAAGGTGATCAGCATTGAACATAAAATGGGGATCAACGGATCACCAACTTGCTTACTCTCATTTGGAGATAATGCAAGTTGTCACGGCTATTTGCTGAAAGCCGAAAATATAGGTATGGCGCAAATGTTCCAGCTGATGAATGAAGCCCGCTTACTAGTCGGTTTGCAGGGACTTGCCGGAGCAGGTGCAGCTGTGCAAAATGCATGGGCATATGCAAAAGAACGTACTCAGGGACCATCTGCAATTCATCCTGGTGAAAAAGCTGCAATCATTGAGTTCCCGGATGTGCGCAGAATGCTGATGCAGATGAAAGCCGTAACGGAAGGACTGCGTGCCCTGATGTACACGACAGCATGGTACACGGACATGGCGCATCATGGTCCGGATGAATCACGCGAAAAATATCAAGACTTGCTTGACCTACATATTCCAGTCTGCAAAGCATTCGGTACTGATCAGGGATTTGACGTGGCGCGGATCGGCATTCAGGTTTTGGGTGGTGTTGGATTTACACAGGATTTTCCGCTTGAGCAAAATGCACGTGACCAGAAAATCGCCTCGATTTATGAAGGCACAAATGGAATTCAGGCTCTTGATCTTGTTAGCAGAAAATTTACTGCCAAAAAAGGACAGTTGCTCAAAGTTCTTGAACAGGAATTGAGCTGGTTTGACAATCATGCTCCAGAAGATGAACTCGCCGGCTGGGTTGCAGAATGGGAAAGTTACCGGACATTGATGCAGGAAAGCATTGCCGGTTTGAAAAAAATTGGAGAAGAACAGGGAAAAGACGGTTATGTCCTTTATGCAGTCAATATGCTGGATTTGATGGGCGATGTACTGTGTTGTTTTTATCTGCTCAAACAGGCTGATTCAGCTCAGCAAAAATGGAAAGCCTTGCTTGCTGAAGCAACTTCTCAGGCAGAATTGCTGGAGGAAAATGAAGAAGCTCAGTTTTACTGGAATAAGCTGCGTACCACCGAATTTTATGTTTGGAGTGTTCTACCCCGTGCTTTGTCAAATGCAAAAACCATTAAAAACGCAAACCTCGCACCTCTAAATGCTTGTTTGTAGAATCCATTATTTGCAGTAAATCTGTCAAAGAATTCATTTCTCAGTTTAAATACAAACGAATCGTCCGTTACACCGCTCTGGCCTGATTTTCTCTTGAATCTCCACTTTGCAACCTCAAATCCCAATAAACTAAGTGAGTTATCTGAGTTATTGGAATACCGGTTAACTCCATTAGAGCTGGATTTACAGGAAATCCAAACTACTGATCTCCAGGAACTGGTAAAACATAAACTGAAGCAGGCATACGAACACATTCATGCTCCAGTGATCGTTGAAGACACATCACTGTATTTTAAAGCATGGAATGAACTTCCCGGACCACTCGTCAAGTGGTTTATAGAGAACCTTGGTTTGGCGGGAATGGTAAGTGCTTTATCTCAATTTAAAGATAAGTCCGCTCAGGCCGTTTGTTGTTTAGGATATACCAATAATGGTAAATCTATGTATTTGTTTGAAGGAAAAGTGAAAGGTGTAATCGTCAAACCAAGAGGCTCACTTAATTTTGGTTGGGACGCAATTTTTCAGCCTTCAGAGCATGAGCAGACTTTTGGTGAAATGGATCCGGAAGATAAAAATCGCATTTCACCTCGGGGAAAAGCGGCCACCAAATTTAAGCATTTCTTAACACAGTCGGCAAAGCAAACGTAACATCCTCTTGAACTATTTCAAGATCACGGACACTGCTTGAAGATGACATCTTACTGATTTCTGCAACTATGCCCTGCACGATATCCTCAGGCGCGGATGCTCCTGCAGTAATACCAACGTTCCGGACCTCTTCCAACCATTCCGGATCCAATTCTGCTGCAGATTCAATGCGGCGGGCCTTAACTCCTGTTGTTTCCGCAACTTCCAGTAAACGCACCGAATTTGAGCTGTTCTGTGCCCCCACTACCAGTACCAAATCAACTTCCTTACTCAAAGCCTTCACTGCATTTTGGCGATTTTGTGTAGCATAACAAATATCATCTTTAGCCGGACCCTTTATTTCCGGGAAGCGCTCTTTAAGCGCAGTGATAATTTCTGCAGTATCATCCAAAGATAAAGTGGTTTGAGTGATATAACCTACCTTTTTCTCATCCGGAATCTTCAGATCCGATACTTCTTCTACTGTTCCAACTACAAAAATATGTTCGGGAGCTTCTCCAACAGTCCCTTTAACCTCAACATGGTTATGATGTCCTATAAGGATAATGGTGTGCTCTTTTTGGGCATAGCGCTGAGCTTCTCTATGAACTTTTGTAACCAGAGGACAGGTCGCATCCAGTACCTGTAATTTACGATTCTCTGCTCTTTTTCGAACTTCCGGAGAAACTCCATGAGCAGAAAAAATTGCATGTGAACCTTCAGGGATTTCATCAATATTTTCCACAAAAACGGCACCATCGTTCCGAAGGCGCTGAACAACATGCTTGTTATGGACAATTTCATGCTGAACATAAATCGGAGCACCATACATTTCCAAAGCTTTTTCAACAATAGTGATCGCACGATCTACTCCGGCACAAAATCCGCGAGGACTGGCCAATACCAGATTAAGTGGAGCACCTGCGCTGTTTGTATTCATAGACAAAGTAAAATTATGAAGATGGTTTGCATTTTGCTCTAATTAGTTTATAAGGGTACTGACAACATTTCAATCTTTCTGTAAAAACTGAGAATACCACCAGAACGAAATCCAAGTCATGAGTGAAGAAGATAAACGCCGCAAGGCGAGCTGGAAGCGCTTGAAAGGTACCACCAATTTTTATCCCACTTATGTTGACGGGAACCTTGACAAGGTCACTCCTGCTGCTGCGACACACAGCACACAATTTCAAACCGTCATTCCACGTTACGATCTCTCCATGTCTGAAACCCGCAACGCAGGGACTGGTCCAACTTTTTTGGAAACAGCTTACCAACCTCCCACCGAGAATCCGGATCCTGAAAAACAATCCACGGACACACCTCCGGAATCATCGGAACGAAAGCTTAAACGGCCCCGTCACAAGAAAAAGAAAATCCGTACCGATTTTTGGGAATAAAACAACTCATCCAAACTTCTAAAAAAGCAAATATAACTGCCACAAATAAAATTGCTACCAGTTTGATATACTAAACTTGTATCATTTATTTGCAGGCAATAGAAGCAGAAAGTTGAGTAAAAAAAGGAATTCCTTGCGCCAGCCCGGACAGTATATTTGTTGATCCCCAAGCATAAACTGCAAAACAGCTTGACAAAAACACCATGAATTTGATCTAATATTATGTTAATCACTTTTCAATAAGCCTATGTTTGAGACCCTGTCAGACAAATTAAGCGGTTCGTTACGTAAGGTACGTGGACGGGGTCGTTTGACGGAAGAAAATGTGAGTAAAACTCTAAATGAGGTCAAAATGGCCCTTTTGGAGGCGGATGTTAATTTTAGAGTTGTTAAGGCTTTTTTACGCTCAGTTAAGTCCAGAGCGGTTGGTGAAGAGGTACAGGGCAGTCTTACTCCGGGTCAGCAGTTCATTAAAATTGTCAACGAGGAACTGACAGAGATGATGGGCGGAGCTAATTCTGGATTAACCGAACCGGAAACTGCTCCATTGGTCACAATGCTGGTTGGCCTCCAGGGATCAGGTAAAACCTCATCCGCAGGAAAGTTAGCACGACTTTACAAAACTGAAGGGAAGCGCCCTTATTTAATTCCCGCTGATATCTACCGACCGGCTGCTATCCAGCAACTGCAAGTCTTGGCGGACACATTGGGAATTTCATGCTACCCTTCCCGTACAGATCAAAATCCACTGGATATAGTCCAGAATGGACTCGAGGCTGCAAAGCAGGAAGAAGCCGATGCCGTCTTTATCGACACTGCAGGTCGGTTGCACATAGACCAGGAATTGATGGAGGAATTGAGTCGGATCAAAGATTCCGTCATGCCTCATGAAATTCTTTTTGTCGCTGATGCAATGACAGGTCAGGAAGCAGTCAGTGTGGCAAAAGGCTTCAATGATTTGCTTGACATTACGGGTGTGATGTTGACGAAAATGGATGGAGACGCCCGCGGTGGCGCAGCACTTTCTATCCGGGCCATTACGCAAAAACCGATTAAGTTTATTGCGGTAGGCGAAAAACTCGAAAATTTGGAAGCATTCCATCCAGAAAGAATTGCTTCCAGAATTTTAGGTATGGGCGATATGCTCTCACTGATCGAAAAGGTTGAAGACTCTTTCAGTGAACGTGAAGCCCTGCAGATACAGAAAAAGCTGAGGCGCAACGAATTTACGCTTGAGGATTTTAGAAATCAGTTGCGTTCGATGCGAAAAATGGGATCAATAAAAGACGTAATTGGAATGCTGCCCGGCATGAATGCTTCTTCTGTTAACGATGCAAATATTGACGACAAAAAACTGATTCATATTGATGCCATCATTTCATCGATGACTATTAAAGAAAGAAATAACCACAAACTGATGAATGGCTCGCGGAGAATAAGGATCGCAAAAGGCAGCGGCACAACCGTCAGCGAAATAAATAGACTGCTTAAGCAATTTATCCAAATGCGTAAAATGATGCAAAAGCTCACAAAAGTTTCCAATCCGGGCAAAGCCATGCGCATGATGCAGGATATGATGCCTAATTGAAGGGTCCGGGTGCTGGATTCAGGGCACCGGCAGGTCAAACTGAAAACTGAAAACTTATTATTATGGTTAAAATACGTCTCGCCAGGGGTGGTACAAAAAAGAAACCTTACTACCGTGTTGTAGTTGCAGATCAACGTTGTAAACGCGACGGTCGTTATCTTGAACGCATTGGATTTTACAATCCAATGGTCTCAGAAAACCGCTTTGGAATTGATGAAGAGCGAGTCAAGCACTGGCTTTCCGTGGGTGCACAACCGACGGAACGAGTCAGCAAATTGATGAAGCAGGCAAAAATCAAAGTCTGATAAGCTTTCGGGGTTAATCGTTTTTTTCGATAAGTACCGCGATGAGTGTTTTTAATGATTATGATGAGCTGACTTGGGTTGCCACAATTGTTGGTGCTCACGGGATCAAAGGAGCAGTTAGAGTAAAATACTTTACAGATACTCCTGATTATTATCTGAATGTAGAGCTTTTCTTTTTAGAATCTGAAGGACAGTTACAAAGCTTAAAAGTTCTGCAGATTCGACCGACAAAAAGTGGCTGGATCGTTCTCTTTGAAGAAATTGATTCCCGTACTGCTGCTGAAAAGCTTAAAAGCTGCCGCTTATTATTGCCGGATGATCAGTTAAGGCCTTTGGAATCCAGCGAAGTCTTCGTGCATCAGCTTATAGGGTGCAGTGTAGAAGATAAAAACGGACGTTTTTTGGGAGAAATTTCAGATGTTCTGGAAACCGGAGCAAACAACGTTTATGAGGTGCGTAACGGTAAAAGCAGTTTCATGATTCCGGATGTTCCGCATGTAGTACTTGAACTGGATGTTGATTCCCGGCGGATGAAAATTGACCCGTTACCTGGATTGATTGAAGAAACAGCACCGGAGAGTAATGTTACGCTTTGAAGTTTTAACATTATTTCCGGATATTTTTACTTCTTTTCTGGAAGAAAGCCTGATTAAACGGGCAATTGAGAAGCAGTACCTGAATGTAAGTCTGGTCAATTTTCGCAAGCACGGACACGGGAAACATCTACAGGTAGATGATACACCTTACGGAGGCGGACCGGGAATGGTCTTGCGGATTGAGCCGATTGCTCAGACACTTAAGGAGCAAAAAGAGTTTCACCGCAGCAGTGGCCGGGAAACTCACACAATTTTAGTGACTCCGCAGGGACGACCTTTTTCACAGGAAAAAGCAAGAGAGTTAAGTAGGAAAAAAGCAGTCTTGACACTGATCTGCGGCCGTTACGAAGGATTCGACGAACGGTTACGCAGTTTGGTGGATGAGGAAATTTCAGGTGGAGATTTCATCTGTATGGGAGGTGAGGTCATTACTATGACAATGATTGAAACCATCAGTCGACTTGTACCCGACGTTCTTGGTAACCAAGAATCAGCTGTACATGAATCTTTCACGCAGCCCATGCTGGAATTTCCGCAATACACACGACCTGCAAGTTTTGAGGGTATGGAAGTTCCGGAAGAATTAAAGTCAGGAAACCATAAAATTATCGCCCAGTGGCGTGAAGAACAAGCTTTAGAACGGACAAAAAATCGCCGTCCGGACTTGCTTCAATGCAAAACTAAAAGTTAAAATTAAATAATACAGACAACTAATTATTCACCTTAGCAAACGAGAAAAAATGTCTACTGTAATGGAAAAGATTGAGCAATCGCAATTACGCAGCGGGTTGCCGGAACTAAGAGTCGGATCCAGCGTCCGGGTTAATTACCGAATTACTGAAGGAAACAAAGAACGCATACAGGCATTTGAGGGTGTCATCATTGGCAAGCACTGCAGTGCACGTAACAACAAAGCCACTTTCACTGTACGAAAAGTAACCCAGGGGTATGGTGTTGAACGAATTTTTCCGCTGCACTCTCCCCGGATTGATAGTATTGATGTCATTAAAGTCGGGAAAGTGCGCCAGGCAAAACTTTATTACCTGAGAGCACGTCGTGGAAAAGCAGCCCGGATCAAAGAACGCATCACGGCACGGCCATCAGCATAACTTCAGTCCAACACTTGAACTTGAAACAGCGGCTCAAGGCCGTGGTTTTCAGCAAGTTGCTGGTGTAGATGAAGCAGGACGAGGCCCACTGGCCGGACCAGTGATGGTTGCAGCAGTTATTTTAGGAAAAGATTGGAATGCCGAGCATCCGCTGAACGATTCTAAAAAGCTTTCTTCAACAAAACGAGAACAGTTATTTGACGTTATTTGTTCTGAGGCTCTGGCATTTAAAATCGTCTCAATTTCTGAAGAAGAAATTGACAGGCTGAATATTTTGCAGGCTACGCTTCATGGAATGTTACGCTGCCTGACTGAAATAGAACCTGCTCCGGATTATGCTCTTGTTGACGGAAACAGGTTCCCGCAAACTACAATTCGGGGTGAAGCAGTAGTTAAGGGAGATGCTCGTTCCAAAAGCATTGCTGCAGCTTCAATTTTGGCCAAAGTGACCCGGGACCGAGTAATGGTCGAAAATGCAAAACGTTATCCGGAATGGGGCTTTGAAGGTCACAAAGGATATCCGACAAAACAACATAGGGCAGCCATTGAGAAATATGGATTGTCACCCTTACATAGACGATCTTTCAGGCTCAAATCCCTGTCAAAGCTGGACAGATCGTCTACTGCTCAATTGAATTTGCTGTGACAAAGGCACGACAGCAGACTGGAGCAGCAGGAGAGCAAATTGCCTGTAATTTTTTGCAAGAGCAAGGATATCGTATTATTGAACGGAATCACCGTTCCAGACTTGGTGAACTTGATATTATTGCAGCTTACGGGGAGTTCCTTATATTTTGTGAAGTAAAAACCCGCAGGGGCAGCAGTGGACCGCATCCGTCTTTATCGGTAACTGCGAAAAAAATTGGAAAGTTGCGCCAACTGGGTGAGCTTTATCTCAGCCGGAAGCATCTAACGTACCTGCAACCGCGTTTTGACGTGATTGCTGTACAACTGGCGGATGGAAAACCGCCGAACATTGATCATTTTATCAACGCTTTTTAAGAAAAAAGAAAAACACTTATGGCTCATCACAAGTCAGCGCTTAAGCGTGTTCGACAAACAATAAAACGTACTGCACAAAAGCGTTCTCAGCGGGCAGATCTGCGTACAGTCATCAAAAAATTCCGCCTGATACTGGATGGAGAAAATATGGATCAGGCACGTGAAGCTTATTCCGGAGTTCAAAAAAATATCGATAAAGCTGTCACTAAAGGAATCCTGCACAAACGTACCGGCGCACGCTACAAGTCGCGCCTTGCACTGTCCCTTTCAAAAACTGTCGCAAGCTGACATTTCTGTCGCTTTCATAATTGCATTAGATCGTTCTGATCCGATAGTCACAGAAATAACCACTTTCTAATTTGCTGCCTTTCGTGCAAAAATTAATGCAGAGTTTTCTGCGGTTTATTTAACGTATGTATTTTAGTTAAGGGTGATTTATGGACTCACATTTTCTAATGCGGCGCATTCACAGTTTGACGGGTGTTGTCCCGGTGGGCCTGTTTTTGGTGTATCATCTCTATTTGCAATTGTATCTGCATTCAGGGGCAGAAACATACAATACTGCAGTCAACAGTTTCTATGACAGTCCCTTGGCGATTTGGACCCTAGTCATAGTTGTTTATATTCCGCTCTTCTTTCATGCCTTCTTTGGTGTTCGCCTGATTTTTGAATCCACCGTACAACCTTCTTACACATATTTTTCACACCTGTTGTATTGGCTGCAGCGAATCAGCGGCATCGGCGTACTCCTTTTCATTCTCGCACATGTTTGGAACACCCAGTTTGGGCCTTGGATATCCGGGACCTGGGGGACCCATTTTGAGCATCTTTCCAGCGGATTTAGTGATCCTGAATCGGGTATAATAACCAAGACGGTTTACCTGCTTGGTGTCCTGGGAGCAGTCTTTCATTTTGCAAACGGCTTCAACACCTTTTGCATGACCTGGGGTATCGCCCTCACTCCAAAATCCCAAATACGGGTTCGTATTTTTAGCATTCTTCTTTTCTTGATTTTATCGGCAAGTGCCCTGTATGCACTGTCTGCAATTTGGTAAACAGATCTTTTCAGATGAGCAAACAACGAGTAATTGTAATTGGAGGAGGTTTAGCCGGATTGGCCGCAACCATGAAAATGGCGGAACTGGGCATGTCAGTTTTGCTGGTTTCGTTTCTACCGGTAAAACGCTCGCATTCAGTTTGTGCCCAGGGAGGCATCAACGGGGCAGTCAATATCAAAGGCGAGGGAGATTCTCCGGACATTCATTTTTATGATACCGTGAAGGGCGGTGATTTTTTAGCACACCAGCCGCTTTGCAAAGATATGTGCCATCATGCACCGTATATCATCAACCTGATGGACAGGCTCGGAGTAACTTTCAACCGAACTCCTGAAGGCAATCTTGATTTTCGTAGATTTGGAGGAACGCTCTATCACCGCACTGCATTCGCCGGTGCAACTACAGGCCAGCAGCTTTTGTATGCACTCGACGAACAGGTACGCCATTACGAAGTACAGGGCCTGGTCGAAAAAATGGAGTGGCATGAATATCTCGGCGCTGTACTAAACGGTGATGGACGCTGCGTTGGTGCGGTCATCCACAATTTGCGTTCAGGCGAAATTAGCACCGAAAGAGGCGATGCCGTTATTTTAGCCACCGGAGGTCCGGGACTGGTTTACGGACGTTCCACCAATTCCATGGTTTGCACAGGAACTGCAGTTACTTCTGCATATTTACAGGGCGCAAAATATGGGAACGGTGAATTTATCCAAATTCATCCATCAGCCATTCCCGGTCGTGATAAATTACGTTTGATGAGTGAATCCGCACGCGGAGAAGGCGGAAGAGTATGGGTTCCGCGAAAAGCCGGGGATTCACGTAAGCCCAAAGAAATTCCGGAAAAAGAACGTTTTTATT
>Ga0208205_100015_pt1 | contig 27421 bp, 26 predicted proteins | sample DeeseametaMP1494_FD_184185 | JGI IMG/M metagenome (GOLD analysis project Ga0208205, IMG submission 184185) | Marine microbial communities from the Deep Pacific Ocean - MP1494 (SPAdes) | ecosystem: Environmental > Aquatic > Marine > Oceanic | place: South of Fiji, South Pacific Ocean | collected... | reverse complement strand
TGCGGTCAGGGAGACGGTCGCATTTCCGAGAAGTATGCAGAAGAAATTGTCGAGTTGTCCAAGGACGGCGGGCGGATCACGGAAACGGAACTCAGAACTCTCAAGTATATCAGTGAGAACTACCATTTCACGCCAAAGGCTGCTGCGTGGTTTGCCGGCAAACTTCCTGATATTGAACAGGCCGTGGATCCCGATCAATTCGACCCGGCTCAGCCGCTCACTCAACAGCTGCCGGAACTTGATCAAGCTTCATCTCCTCTTCCGGAACAGGATCTATCGACTGTGACGACTCCGCAATCGGAGGAATTTACCCCAGTAGAGGAACCCATCGTACGCATTCCGCATTTGATCTGGGGAGTTCTGCTGTTTGTCGCTATTCTAGTTGGTGTGGTCTTATATCAGGGGGCGATAAAAGAAATCGAAACTCTTGAGTTAAAACTCTCGGCAGTTCCTAGCATACAAGAATTGGAGCAACAGGTCTCTGACCTTCAAAGCGAGCGAAGTGCCTTGCAAACCATAGTCAGTGAACTCAAACAGAAGGTTGCTGAAACTAACAGTGATCAAGTGCAATTTCAAAAGGGCCTCCGCGCCGAACAAGACAGGCTGGCGTCCGCGAGTTCAGAAATTACCAACCTGCGTTCTGAGGTGCAAGCCTTACGCGGCGAGCGAAGTGCCTTGCAAACCATAGTCAGTGAACTCAAACAGAAGGTTGCGGAGCGGGGTCCAGTGTGCTCCCCCTCTGGGACACTCTGCGTTTGGTAAATATTTCGGCTGGATTGAGTTTTACGCAGAGCCGTGTTAAAAAACGGTTGAAAATAATTTGGATTTGAAGTATAGTCCTTTTCATTTCAAATTATTCAATGTGCTTAAGGCAATGAGTTACCATTTCATTTCTCTTATGCCGGACAGATTCCCCGAATCTCAAACTATTTAAATAACAAAGGAAATATGAGTGATCTAATTGATTTTCAGATTGATTTGAAAGTTGCAGATGGACAGTTAGAGACCTTTAAAGGACTGGTCGCTGAAATGATATCGTTTATCAAAACTGAGGAACCAGGCACGCTTATTTATAACTGGTATATTTCAGAGGCTAACCATAAAGGCACTCTACTAGAGCGATACAAAAATAACCAAGCCGCAATTAAGCATGTAAATAATTTTGTTTCAGGGAAATATGTTGACCGCTTAATGTCTATTTGTACTTTTGAATCAATAACTATTCTGGGAGATGCCAGTGATGAACTAAAAGAGACTTTAAAAGATTTTACTGAAGATTTTAGAAATCACATCGGAGGTTTTGTTCGGTAGAGAACTTATTTCTTGATTGATTGCGATTGTGTTCAGAGCACTCATCAATTGATTTCATAGGAGGTTAAAGGCATCTATATTGTCTTTCGCATGTGCGCATGTGAGGTAAATTTTTGTGCCAATTTTGTGCCATTAGCTTACAAAAACAGGCCATATTAGGGGATATGTGGCAATAGTTAAGATCAATCATCTTACTGATATTATTATCCTTGTTTGTTGCAGTCTGTCCCTGAATACCTACTATCAAAGTTTGCGGTACTGAGGGTCGCAGGTTCGACTCCTGCCGGGTGCGCCAGCAGTTATAACTTCCAAATATTAATCTTATTGAGAAAAAAATGTCATCAGCATTAAAATACGGTATGAAGCGTGTTGTACCATTTTCCTATGAAGAAGCAGTTGAAAAAATCAAATCTTCACTTAAAGAACAGGGTTTTGGTGTTTTGACTGAAATCGATGTGAAAGCAACACTAAAAAATAAAATTGATCAGGATTTTACAAAATATGTAATCCTCGGGGCCTGCAATCCAGGACTTGCTTTTCAAGTTTTATCTGAGGAAATAGATATCGGCCTGTTGCTGCCTTGCAACGTAGTTGTTTATGAAGATCCGGAAAAAGGAGAAACTGTTTTAGGAGTCATTGATCCGGAAATGATGGTGCAGGCAACCGGAAGAACCAACTTAGATGTTTTTGCAAAAAGTGTACGAGAAAAATTACAAACTGCACTTGATTGAGTTTGAGCTTAAGTAGTACGTTTGGATGAGAAAAGTTTGCTTTTCACTGATCCTGTGTTACACTCGCTTTTGCAACGTGATTGATTTAAAAAACAGTAAAACTAAATCTTTTTCAGGTGAGCGGTTTCTACAATGGCAAAAGTAATTACATTCGCCAGCCAAAAAGGGGGAGTAGGTAAAACAACATCAGCCGTTCATTTGGCCACTGCCTTTGCACTGGGCGGTTATAAGACGCTCTTGGTCGACCTTGATCCACAAGGTTCCGTTCACCATTCTCTCGGATTAGACAAACCAGATGGATTAGGAATACGTGAAGTTTTTTGCACACCAAGTGTTTCGTCACAGGAAATTATCCAAACCGGCAAACACCAGAATCTTGACCTCCTGCTTTCGAATATTCAAGACCTCCTGACAGAACAAACTGTAAACAAAATAGCTGCTGATTATTATCATTTTTCACAATGGCTGGAACAAAATGCATCCAGTAGCTATGAATTTATAATTGTCGATCCACCCGCATCTACAAGCTCCCTCAGCATTAATGCAATGCTTGCTGCGAACCTCGTCATTGTGCCTCTGGAATGTGAAGCATTGGCCATTAAATCTCTCAAACGCTTTTTGCAGGCATTTAAGGAACTTCAGAGGACAATTGAACCAAGGTTGCGCCTGGCTGGAATTTTACTGACTATGTATAATGATGAAATTCTGACTCACCAGCAAATATGCAAACAGGTATACCAAACGCTGGGCGATTCTGTTTTTGAAACCATTATTCCAAATTGTCCACATATTCTAGAAGCAAGTTCTTTAGGAATAGATGTGATACAGCGCCACTTGAATTCAGCCGGTGCAACTGGTTACATACGTCTTGCCAATGAATTGCTGGATCGCTTCCTGTTGCCAAAATCTCTGGAAGTTAGCTAGTGAAAACTAACTCCTGATAAAAATTTATCTATACATCCTGATTTTTCTCATGTAGGTGAACTTAGACTTGATTTACTGACAAACATATTGCTCAAAATCAGTAATGTTTTACAAACCGTTATACTCCCAACTTCTTCTGATCTTAGTTTTTTTCACTTTTATTATTGGTGTTTTTCCTCTTGCTGCAGGAGATACCAATGATAAAGATCAAAATATTGATCCATTGCTGGCAAAGGTATACAAATAGGAAAATGTATCAGAATGGTGGGTCAGTGAAAAACTGGATGGAGTACGCGCAATTTGGAATGGTGAAAAACTTCATTTTCGCAGCGGCAAACTAATTAGTGCTCCAGACTGGTTCACAGAAAATTTTCCTGAACAGTTAATGGATGGTGAGCTTTGGATGGGACGAGGAACTTTTGAAAAGCTTTCCGGAATTGTCCGCAAAATTCAGCCAAATCATAACGACTGGAGACAGGTTCGTTACATGTTATTTGAGCTTCCGGAGCATCCAGGAACTTTCACCCGGAGGGTCCGTAAAATGGTGAAATTGACAGAGACCCTAAAAATTTCCTGGCTCCAGCCTATACCTCAAATTCGCCTGAATTCAGAGGATGCTCTGCTGAATATGCTGGATGAAATTGTAACAAAGGGTGGTGAAGGGTTGATGCTGCATCGCGCTGATTCACTTTATCACAGTGGAAGAAGCGACGACTTGCTGAAACTCAAACCGTGGCAGGATGCAGAAGCCACAGTTGTAGAAATTTTACCCGGAAAAGGCAAATTCAGCGGAATGATGGGTTCATTACTGGTGACTGATGAAAGCGGCCGCAGATTTCGTATAGGAACAGGTTTCAGTAATAAAGAACGAAGAAATCCACCCGCTGTAGGAACTGTCATAACTTACAAATTCACTGGAACCACAAAGAAAGGCCTGCCAAAATTTGCCAGTTTTTTACGTATACATCAGCAGTTTTGAAAAACCTGAAAGCTCAACTAAAAACAGCCGGTACTGGAGCATGAGTGCAGTATTTTGAAATAGGATTTTGGACTTTACTGGGACTGATAATCGGCAGTTTTGTAAATGTTTGCCTTGATCGGCTTCCGCTGCAGTTTGCAGACAAAACAAGACGCTTGAGTTTGTTGAATGCACCTGAAATTTCCACTTTCCTGAAACAGCAACTCCAGGATCAATCCCTGAATTTATTCAAACCGGCATGTTCTTTTTGTTTTTCCTGCGGACATCAGCTCAAATGGTTTGAAAAAATCCCGGTATTGTCATTTATTTTAAGTAAGGGACGTTGCCGGAAATGTAAGTCCACAATCGGGTTTAGAACGATCTGGATAGAAACCATGCACGGACTGTGGTACGCCGGTACTGCCTGGTTATTACAGGGCTGGGTCTGGCCTCTATTTTACAGTATTAGCTTTTCATTATTGTTGATTCTGGGATACTGCTGGAGTTGTAACCAGGTTCGAAAGACACTGCTATCTGCAGGAGGAGTTTTGGTGATCCTGGTTTTTTGCGTTAATTATTTTTGATTTTAAAATGAAAAAGCTGCTGCTGATATTACTCAAAATTGTGGTCGTCGGAACCATTTTGATTTACCTAGTCCGAAGTGGCCGCTTAAATTTTGAAAAATTGATGCTCTTCCGGGATGCTCCGGAAATACTCGCGATGATGGTTGCTATACTCATTTTGGCAGTGGTGCCTATGGCGACATTTCGCTGGTGGTTATTATTGCGTGCGATTGGAATACAAGTAAATCCGAAGCAGACTTTTGTGCTGACCTGGATTGGTAATTTTTTCAACACCACACTTCCAGGAGCGGTGACTGGAGACGTGGTAAAGGGATATTATGTGATCAAGGCACAAGAGGAAGATGGACGTACCAGAGCGTTTATGACACTGCTGATTGACCGGTTTGTGGGTTTGTTCGGTTTGATTGTCATGGCATTTTTTGCACTAGTCTTTAATTTTGAATTAATACTTTCTCAAGAACGACTTCACAGTCTGGCATGGATAATTGTTGCTCTATTTGGAGGAACGGTCCTTTTTTATTCAATTGTGTTGTTTCCATTTAAGGAGGGTCGTGATCCTTTCCTTCGACTTTTTCAGCGCCTGCCTGCAAGCAAATTCAGCATCAAAGTCTATTCCGCATTCAAAAGTTATCAGCATCAAAAAACAACTTTATTCTTAACATTATTTTTGTCCATAGGCCTTCACACTTTAATTGCACTGATTTTTTTCCAGGTTGCACATTTGATGGGCATTAAAGAAATGGAATTGGCAACCCAATTTTTTCTAATGCCGATTGGCTTAATCACCGTAGCCATTCCAATTGCCCCGGGTGGAATCGGAATCGGTCATGCGGCCTTTGAGACACTTTACCAACTGGCCGGACTTTCCGGAGGAGCAGACATTTTCAATCTCTTCATTATTGTCCAGCTGGGAGTTTTTATGTTGGGCGGAATTCCATATTTTCTTTACAGCAGCAATTATCAAATACCAAAGAATTCTGAAAAAATGTTTGAAGAAGAAGCTGAAAAATAACAAGACTTCGGTTCAATTAATCCTCTGCATGTAAAATCAACAGGTGTTCCTGAACGCATGACGAGAGGGCGTTTAAATCATAACCTCCTTCCAGCAGACTCATAATCCTGCCGCCTGCATATTGTTCCGCCAACTGCTTCAACTCCCTCGTCAACTCCCGAAAAGTTCGCTCTGTGAGATTAAGTGAAGCCAAAGGATCATCGCGGTGCGCATCAAATCCGGCAGAAACTAAGACAAAATCCGGCTTGTATTCCTCCAATTTTGGTTGAACCTGATCATAAAAGATCTGCAAATATTCTTCATCACCCATTCCTGGAGGAACGGGAACATTGAGAGTAAATCCGGCACCTCCGCCACTTCCGCGTTCATGGGCAAAACCTGTTCCCGGAAAACTTGTGCGTGGATCCTGATGAATACTGGCAAAAAATATATCGGCCCGTTCTTCAAAAAAATGCTGTGTTCCGTTTCCATGATGAACATCAAAATCAAAAATCAGAACCCGTTTGAACCCCATCTCTCTTGTCAAAAATTCTGCTGCAAGGGCAATGTTGTTGAAAAAACAAAAACCCATTGCAGAATCATTTTCTGCATGATGCCCCGGTGGACGAACGGCGCAAAATGCGTTATCAAGCCGACGTTCAGCCACCTCAATAACTCCGTCCAGCACTGAGCCGACAGCATGCGCAGCTGCATTAAAAGTTTGTGCAGAAATAATGCAGTCCGGCGTGTGGAGTGTTCTGGCTCCGCTTTCAGCCGCAGCTTCGACAGCTGAAATCAGTTTCTCTGAATGCAATAATTTTATTTCCTGTGATGTCGCAGAACGTCCCGACTGCAGTATTAATCTTTCAAGCAATCCCTCTGACTCAAGTTTTTCTTGTATCGCCCTCAAACGATTAGCGTTTTCCGGATGCGAGCCTGTATCGTGTTCAAGGTAAATAGGATTCGTATAAAATCCGGTGTTCATGTGGGTTCCATTTTTTACGGCAAGAGATTTTTGAGAAGTGAATGATGTAAAATTCTAGCTCAGTCTGACTTTCCTTCTCAAGACAAAGCATGTTCTGTGTCGTTTTTTATGCTTCACAGATTGTGTTTGAGATGCAGTTTGGTTAAAATCGAGGTAACAAATGCTATATTACCATAATTAACTGTGTATTTTCAGTTTGAAGACAGCAATGGCACTTTTAGAAATTCATACTTTTCCAGATTCAGTTTTGAGGCAAAAGGCTGAGCCGGTAACAGTTTTTGATCAAGAGCTTGATGAAACCGCACAATCAATGTTGGAAACAATGTACTTTTCCGGCGGAATAGGTTTGGCGGCCATTCAAGCAGGTATCCTGAAACAAATAATTGTTATTGATTTAAAAAGTGGTGAGGAAGACACCGAACTTCGGGAACCTCATGTTTTCATCAATCCTGAAATACTGGAAAAATCTGGAACCACTGTCTCTGAAGAAGGTTGCTTGAGTGTGATTGAGTTCCGGGCCGAAGTTGATCGTGCTGAAGAAATAATCATTGAATATAAGGATGTTGCCGGAAATTCTAAAAAACTGGAAGCCGAAGATATGATGTCTATTTGTCTGCAGCATGAAATCGACCATTTGAATGGTATTTTATTCATTGATCATTTACCTCTGCTTAAACAGAAAATGATTAAAAAACGGTTGACCAAACTCGCTAATGATGAGGCCTGATTTTGCGTCATTTTTTTTTCTGCACTATTTTTATTTATTTTTGGTTTGTTCCTTTTTTCGGTAGTAACTTTGCATTTGCTGAAGTTCAGGATTATGCACATGCGATTGTCACAACTTCCACAGGAAAGAAAATTTCTGTCGAAGTCGCAGACACAGTTGAAAAACGAAGCTTGGGACTGGGGAAACGTTCTGGTCTGGAAAATGGCTGGGGCATGTTGTTTGTCTTTGAAAAACGTAAACAGCATGGTTTTTGGATGAAAGATATGGAGTTCCCATTGGATATCATTTGGCTGGATAATCACAGAATTGCTTACATTCTCCGGAATGTTCAGCCGGCAAAGTCCGGAGTTATTCCTCCGGTAATGACACCTCCTGTGGCTGGAAATTTTGTGCTGGAAATTGACGCTGGACGTGCCGACGATCTAAAACTTCAAGTAGGTCAACGCTTGAAGTATCAATTTTGAACTGGTTAAACCAGAAAAAACATCAACATAATGTGCTAAATGACTAAATCACAAATTATATACGTAGTAGACGACGAGCCGGCGATTCGGGAGACACTTGAAAATGTTCTTTCTGATGAAGGCTATCCGGTGATGTCCTGCAGAGACTCTGAAGATTTTTATGCAAAACTGGAGAAACAAACTCCGGCTTTGGTACTGTTGGACATCTGGCTCCCTGGAACGGATGGAATGGCAATTCTCAGTCAGTTGCGTGAAACCCATCCGGACATTCCCGTAATCATGATGAGCGGACACGCGGGCATCGATGCAGCAGTAAATGCAATAAAACTGGGTGCTGTCGATTTTATGGAAAAACCACTGCGCCTTGAAATTTTGCTCGACAAAATTTCAATTGTTCTTTCCAATAAACCTCCAAAAAAAATCAAAGATCTGGCCTCAGATACTCTGCTGGAAGTAGCAAAGATTATCAATCCCATAATACCTTCTGGAGCAGTACAATTACAGGATTCAAAACGTCCCCAGCGAACCTTGAAAGGCAATGTTGTTTTGAATGGTAAAGGGCTTTTGACAGGTAGAAACACCGGTGTTATTTTAAGTCCACTTGATCCTAACTCCGGGATTGTTTTTCAAACATTGGATGATACATCTTTACCTGCACATATCACAAATATAGAAAATTTTTCTCAATCTGTGGCAAAGCAATCATTTAGTGCAAACTCGACTGTATTAGCTCGTGATAACCGTCTGGTACGGACAGTAGAACATTTGATGGCTGCTTTACATATGGCCGGAATAACCAATGTTTTAGCCAAAGTCGATGAAGAAATTCCCAACATTGACGGTTCAGCAAAGGATTTTAGTGAACTTATCAAAGAAGCCGGAATACTGGATCAGAATGAATCAGCAAAAGATGCTGTAGTTTTGGAGCCAATTCAGGTGGGGCGTAAAAAATTGGATGAAAAACACCTCTATGTGGAACCGTATGAAGGCTTTGAGGTTAAAATGCGTGTTGATTATGACGCTCCTATTGGAGAGCAAAAACTAACCTTTAATTCTGAAAAGGATTCTTTCAACAGTGATATTGCACCAGCAAGGTCTTTCAATACCTTCGAGAATATTGACATGGCGCAAAAAGAAGGAACTGTCGGCAGTGGCTATCTTGATTCTCATATAATCATGCATGAGGGAAAGGTCATCAATACAGACTTACGTTATCCGGATGAGTTTGTACGCCACAAAATACTTGATCTCATCGGGGACCTTTATCTGCTTGGATATCCACTGCGAGGAAGAGTTGTTGCCAATATGACATCACATGGTTACAATCAGGCTCTGGTTCAAAAATTACATGTTGCACTGACAACCTGAGAAATATGCGCCACCAAGCTAGATCATACGCACTACAGGCCCTTTATCAGGCGGAACTGCTTCAAAGTAAAGCCATGAAACATGCTGATCGTTTTTTGGATCAACTTGAAACCAGTCCGGAAATAAAAGAATTTGCACGGGAACTGGTAGCAGGGACGCTCCAGCATCGCAAACACCTTGATCGATATTTGCGGCGTAACCTGGAACACTGGAAACTGAACCGTCTTTCCACCACTGTCCGGAATATATTACGTCTGGCAACCTATGAACTTTATCACCATCCGGAACTATCCCATAGTGTTGTCATTGACGAAGCTGTAGAACTATGTAAAGATTTTGTAGATGACACTTCACATGGTCTGACAAATCGTGTTTTGCAAAGAGTTTATGACCAAATAACAGAAGAGAGAAAAACCAAAGCCATAGCAAAAAAAGAAGAATCTTCAAAAATAAAGCCGGACAAAAAAACGCAAGAGCCGGAATCAAAATAAAAGCGTTAACAGTTTAGAACTCTTTTACGTTTTGGAGATATTTGGTAAAATACATCACTTATTCAAAATCACTCTTCAGCCAACTCCTTCAATTTGTTTCCAGTCACCCGGAACATAGTCCATTCATCCAAAGGAGATGCTCCCATTTTCTGATAAAATTTAATTGCCGCTTCATTCCAGTTAAGAACTGACCATTCCAAACGTCCTCCGCCAATTTCCCGCGTCCGTTGAGCTAATCGGCGGAGCAATGCTTCTCCAACGCCTTTTCCTCTGGCGCTTTCCCGCACATACAGATCCTCCAGATAAATTCCTGGACGTCCCAAAAAAGTAGAAAACGTGCGAAAATACAATGCAAAGCCCAAGGTTTTATTTTTGTCGTAAGCAATTTGCACTTCTGCCGGAGAATTTATACCAAATAGCGTTATCTTCAGCAACTCCTCTGTTGCAACCACTTCATCAGAGAGATTCTCAAATTCAGCCAGAGCTTTGATCAATTCTAAAATTTCAGGCACATCCTCTTCTTCGGCTTGTCGTATTTCAAAATCTGTCTTAATTTCTGTCATGTTGTTCTCATTTAGTGAATTCAAAATTGGCTGATAATTTTTTCATAGTTCCGGACTTCTTTCATATTATCGCGTTTGTGGAAACCCTGAATCAAAATCCGGCATTTTTTCTGGAGCATCCGGATAGCGGCTAATCGGTCATCCGGTTTAAGTATTTCAGTTTTCAGAATTTTATTAATTGACTGGACACGGTAACGGTCAATTCCCCATTCTCTTTGTGAAAGCTGATCTGCATGTCCTCCGTGGCGTGTCATTAATTTTTCATTCAGTAAGGCCGCCGGATGCTGAGCACAGAGCCGGAGCCAAAGATCATAATCCTCACAAACGGGCAGTCTTTCATCAAACATACCATGTACTTCAAGCAGTTCACGACGGAGGAGCACTGTTGAAGGAGCCATCAAACAAAGTGCCAGACTTGGCTGAAAAATCCAGCCCTCCCGTTTTTGATGCTTTTTTTTCGGGTTGACCCGGATTCCATTCCTGATCCATATTTCATCAGTAAAATGAATCGGAAATCCCTGTCGAATTTTGGTTTGTTCGATTTGCTTTTGTAATTTTTCCGGATGCCAATAATCATCTGAGTCCAAAAAGGCGATCCACTCGCTGTCGCTTTTTAAAACAGCAGCATTTCGTGCAGCACTGACTCCCCGATTTTCTGCAAAAATGATCGAACTGATTTTTCCGGAATAGCGTTCAAAAATTTCTGCTGTAGAATCAGTCGAAGCATCATCTACCACAATCAGTTCATAATCCCGGAAAGTCTGTGTTAAAACCGATTCAATTGCTGTTTCCAGCCATTCGGCCCGATTCCAGGTTGGCAGTATGACAGTTACACTCGGCATGACACAATCATATAATTGCTCAAGTTAATGAATACTGAATCCATGATTTTACTTGACATATTTTTGATACCCCCATAAGGTATAATACAAGTTGCTAAATAGTTTTTCTTTTGTCATTCCGGACTTAATCCGGAATGACAATGCAGAAGAATCGGAAGCGGCGCCGCATCCCAATGAAAATAACTCGCAGGATGAGAAAATCAAACAACATATGAGTAAGGATTTTGTGCGGTTTAAGATGAATCCCTTGTACATGACATCCTGAATCTATAATTTTCTTATTGGTATTATTTAACAATTTCATCTTTCAGCAAGCCCAATTTAATATTCACTTTTTTGAGGAGTCAACAATGCATCCAAGTCACGAAAATCAACTTGTTCGCCTGAAAAAGGTTGAAGGACAGGTACGAGGAATTCAAACTATGATTGAGGAACGTAGATATTGCATGGATCTTCTGTCCCAAATCAGAGCAGTGACAGGAGCAATGCGTAAAATTGAGTCTGGAATTTTAGCAAGCCACCTGCAGCACTGTGTCAATGACGCAATTACCTCGAAAAGTCAAAAAGAAGCTGCGGTAAAAATTAAAGAAATTACACGTCTCTTTGAAAAATTGAATTAGGTGCTAAATCATTTCGGGCTGCTTCTTGATGAGTTGTTGAGATAATAAATACCAGACCAAACCTGCTGCTTGCATTAAAACCAGTACACCAATTGCGACTTGATAACTTGCAGGATCATAGCCAATTTCTGTAGTTGGCCAGAGTTCAATGATGGCTCCTATACCCCACTGGATAATAAATGCCCCCATAAAAACCTGCACATTCAGGATTGTACTAACACGTCCGGAATATTTTTTTGGAAAAATTTGAGCTAAACCCGCAAAGGTTAAAATGCATGAAGAACCCAAAAATCCAAAAAAAACAACCAGTAACAAAGGACTTGTTGCCCAGCCATAGGCCATGGAAAATTGCGCGGTTAAAAATAAAGTCATTCCAAAAACACCCACAGTAATCGGGCGAATATCAAAAAGCTGAGAAAGCCGTTCAGAGAAAATTCCAAGTGAAAAATAACCGGCAATTATAGCCAGTGTCATTGCGAATAATAGTTGTGTCGAATCCCCCTCACCAAGACTCACAACATCTCTCAGCCATGGTTTAATCCAGAGTCCGTGAATCGCCAAAAATGACCCATTGGAAAGTGCTGTTAAAGGGACAATGCTCCAAAAAACCGGGCTGCGGAATATTTGACCCATTTCTTTGAGCTGTGTTTTTATTGCAGGATGTTTGTCAGCAGAACTTTGATGTTCAGGTAAAATAAACCATAAAAAAAGTGAAGCAAAAACTGTAATGATGGCAAGACCCGTGAAAACACCACGCCAGTCTGTGATTGAAAGGACATTCTGCAAAGGAATAGTCGCCACCAGGGCTCCCAACCCACCTGCAACCATTTGCAAGCCGTTGATCATCGGCAAACGTCCACTGGAAAACCAGATTACATAAGCTTTGAATGCTGCCATCAGACACGCGGAAACACCTAAGCCGATCAGCAATCTGCCCAAGATCAATCCTGAAAGTGAATCTGCCTTCGAAAAAATCCACGCCCCCAATGCGGCAAATAAAAGCAGAACCGCTTCCGTACGCCGCGGACCATAACGGTCGAGCAATATACCCAAAGGCAGCTGAAAAATCGCAAATGAAAAAAAATATGCGCCTGTTAAAAGCCCCAAATCAGCAGGTCCGAGTCCAAGTTCATCAACCAGATCACTCTCAATTATCGCATTGGTATTGCGATAAAAATAGGATATGGCATAGCCTAAGGCAAAAGGAAAATAAACACGCGCGAAAAGCATTTTCTTAAAATGTCAGGCTTGAAGATTTAAGTGGGTCTAAAGAATATTAGTGACGTTAAAGCAGGCCGATGAATCAAAATTCAATACCAATTCTGGCACGAATTCCTTTGTCAAAGTGGTGCTTGATTTTCTTCATTTCAGTTACCAGATCTGCCCGCCCAATAAGTTCTTCATGTGCATAGCGTCCCGTAAAGACCAGCTCCACATTTTTCGGACGATCCTCCACAATTTGAATTGCTTTTTCGACAGAAAGCAAACCCCTGTAAATACAATAATTAATCTCATCGGCAATAATGAGGTCGTACTTTCCAGACTTTACCTGTTCGTGCAGATCTTCCATTTCAGGTTCCATTTTTTCTTTCATCGTTTCCACATCTTCAGGAATTGTTTTGCTTACACAAAGGGCCCAATAATGCGGAACATTGCGGAAAGTCAGGTTTGGGTGAAAATTTTCCGGACAGAGTTTCAACTCGCCTGTTTTCCAGCGCGGTTTGAGCATCCGCACATAATAAACGTGCATTCCTGAACCCAGCGCACGCAGCATCAGTCCAAGCGAAGCTGTACTTTTGCCCTTGCCTTCTCCGGTATAAATTTGAAATGCACCCTGTTTTATTTTGGGTCGTTTTGGGATTTTAATTCCATTGACAGTTTTCTCTGTCGCTAAATCTTTAATAATTTCTGTCATTTTTATTTGCCGTTTATTTTTTGATTACTCAATTCGCCAGTATTTTTTCCACTTCACAATGTTCTTCCAGAAACAGCGCCAGCTCATCCATTTCACGCTCTTTAGTTTCCTGAAAAGAAAGCGGAATGTCAAAAGTTTCTACAGTCAACAATGCCAAAAGTTTCTGGGTCACTTCCGGACTTTCCAACCAGCCGTGAATGTAGGTGCCGATTATTTTTTGTTTGCGGTCAATAACACCCAGAGAAGGATCATTTGCCGCTGTAACTTCCTCTGTAACAAACGATTCTTGCGGATTTTTGTGAAATTCAGTACGTCCCAAATGAATTTCGTATCCGTACCAGTCTAAACCATTGAGCCAATTTATTCCTTTATATCTGCGCCGGACAAGTTTTTTATCCCCTTCCAGAACTGTAGTCATGGGCAGCAGTCCCAGTCCGGATTCGCAACCACCTGTACCGGACGATTCGGCTTCACCGGACGCTCCGGAGGATTCCATATTGTTTGGATCTTCAACTGCTTCACCGAGCATTTGAAAACCACCGCAAATCCCCAAAATCCAGGTACGTCCGCTCAGCTGGTTCAGTTTTTCCGCAAAACCTTTTTCATGTAAATAACGTAAATCGAAAAGTGTGTTTTTACTTCCCGGAAGAATGATCAGGTCGGCACTTTCCAGATCCGGAACACTGGTGACGAAGCGGACTGAAATTCCGGAAATCTGCTTGAGTGGATCAAAATCGGTGAAATTGGAAATGTGAGGCAGACGAATTATCGCCACATCGAGTTTTGCTTCAGGATCTATTTTTGATTGCAAATTTTGGGAATCCTCATCCTCGAGCAACATTTCGCGCCAGGGTATGACGCCCAAAACAGGAACCGGAACAATTTCATTAAACTGCTCAATTCCGGATTCCAAAAGAGAAACATCACCTCGAAATTTATTGATCAGCATTCCCTGCAGTAATGACCGATGCTGAGCCTGAATCAAATCGTATGTCCCTTTGAGCCAGGCAAAAACACCTCCGCGGTCAATGTCACCGACCAGTATGACTTTGGCCCCAGCGTATTCAGCCATGCGCATATTGACGATATCAGTCGCCTGCAAATTTATTTCCGCAGGACTTCCCGCGCCTTCCATCACGATCCAGTCTGCTTCAGTTTTCAGTGAATCAAAGGCTTGTTTTGCAATCCGGAAATTTTCTTCTGCCATAGTGTAATATTCCCTGGCAGAACAGTTGCGAACAACCTTTCCCATACGGATCAATTGGGAAACACCGGAGCCCTGAGGCTTGAGTAAAATCGGATTCATGCGTACATCCGGGAACACACCGCAGGCTTCCGCCTGAACAATCTGCGCCCGCCCCATTTCCAGACCTTCCGGCGTGACTCCGGAATTGAGTGCCATGTTTTGTGCTTTGAAGGGCAAAACACGAAAGCCACGATTTTTCAACAATCGGCAAAATCCGGCCGCCAAAACACTTTTGCCAACTCCGGAACCGGTGCCTTGGAACATTAAAATGTTGGGCATTTTTGCAGCTCAATTACTCCATCCACTCTGGAACCGGCAAACCTTTTTCCCGCAAAAATACAGGATTGAAAAGCTTGGATTGGTAACGGACACCGGAATCAGCAAGAATGGTAACAATCGTTTTTCCCGGACCAAGTTCTTGTGCCAGGCGAATTGCTCCTGCAACGTTGATTCCGGAAGATGCTCCAAGACAAAGTCCTTCTTCTTTCAAAAGATCAAAGCAAATCGGCAGAGCTTCTTCATCCGGGATTTGAAAAGACTGGTCAACTGGAGCATCTTCCAGATTTGCGGTGATGCGGCCTTGACCGATGCCCTCGGTGATGGAGCCCCCACAACTCGATAATTCACCAGTTGTGTAAAATGAATGCAGCGCAGCACCCAGCGGGTCCGCGAGTGAGATAATTATTTTCGGATTGCGTTCTTTGAGTGCCATTCCGGTTCCGGCCAGTGTTCCTCCTGTTCCAACTGCACAAATGAAAGCATCAACTTTACCATTGGTTTGTTCAAATATTTCGGGACCAGTGTTTTCGTAATGACCTTTTCGGTTGGCAACATTATCAAACTGATTGGCCCAGATCGCACCGTTTGCTTCAGTTTTTGCCAGTTCTTCAGCAAGACGGCCGGAGAATTTGACATAGTTATTTTCATCGCGATAGGGCACTGCCGGAACTTCCCGCAAATCAGCTCCGCAAAGCCGCAGCATATCCTTTTTTTCCTGACTTTGCGTTTCCGGAATCACAATCACGGTGCGGTATCCCAATGAATTCGCCACGAGTGCCAGTCCAATTCCTGTATTGCCTGCAGTACCTTCGACAATTACTCCGCCAGGCCGTAAAAGTCCCCGCGCTTCTGCATCCAGCACAATCGCTTTCGCAGCACGATCTTTGACTGAACCTCCCGGATTCATAAATTCCGCCTTTCCTAAAATATTACAACCAGTCAGTTCAGAGGCTTTGCGTAGTTTTATCAGTGGAGTATTACCAACTGCATCCAGAAAATCACTGCGAATCATGCGAGGTTTTTGAGTTGAGATTAGAGGTGTTTGAGATCGTAAATACTAACACAAATGCTATCCGGAACACAGAGAAAAAACAAAAATGGAGGGGGTTTAGATTTTCAGGAATTTAGACTGCTTAAAAGATTTACAGTCTAAAAACCCAAGTTAAAAGGCCTGATCAGGCAGAGGCGGTAGTCAAAGACTCAGTTGTTTTCGGTACAAGTTTTTGATAAAAATACCCGGTTGATGCTCCCAACACCATCCAGAAAAAAGCAGAGGTGAACAGCGAAGCAATCGCAAATTGTGCGGAAAGCTCCGCCGGAACATTGCTTTCAAACAAGAGAGGATGCGGTGCACCAACCAGATGCGGTGCCGCCAGTAACAAAACTGCTGCTATTTTTGGCAAGATGGTTTTTGTTTCAGAAAAAAGGCCAATTCCAATTGCTGTGGCAATCACAGTTCCTATCCACCATGTTTGACGTGCATCAAGAGCCGCCGCAGTCATTCCGGGAAGTTCCGGAGGCAGACCCAATGCTGGAGATCCGGAGAAGATCAAAAAACCGGCTGCGCCCCAAAGTAGGCCGGAGTTCATATTGACCGGTTTCCCACGCAGCAGATAAACTGCAACCAGCATTAAGCTGAAAGCAATTCCGGTAACGATGTTGGAAATACCCGTGTAAAAAGTACGCTCCGCTCCATCTTCCGGCACCCAGCTTTCATCTGAATGATCAACTGAAACAGCCTCTGCTGCATGCGCATCTTTCATTGATGCGTGCACATCGAGAGCAACACCGTTCAATTCATGTTCATGAGTTATTCCGGATTGCTGATGAGTGTGAGGCACAACTTCTGTGCCAACTTCATATTTTTCTGCCTGCAGAATCAGCGGAGTAACCTTCAGCATTTGTGCACCAGTGACAAGTATCCCTGCCACAAAACCGGCCAGCAGAACGGTTGTTACAGCTTTTGATATCATTTTATTTCCCTTTAGGATTAGTGACAGGGAAAAGTGACAGCATGTCGGGTGTCGTGTGTCGCATTGTGGAACACTCCACCGGAACCCTGTGCAAATCCAACAGTGAAAATGAGTACTGCTCCGGCCAGAAGCATCAGCAAAGCCAAAGTCAGCCGTTGTGAAGAAACTCCGACATCGCTCGTGTCAAGAGAACCGGAAGTACCGGCCACTTCTGTATTCGTTGTCATAATTAACTCCTTGTTTTAAGGATTAGCGTTTGAAACAAACATGCGAAACAAGCAGCAAAATATGGGATCACAGCAAGCTGTTGATTCCAGTAACTATTTGCCCCGAACAGTCTGTATGGAAATACCAAGGCAGGTCTCCTGACTCATGGAAGTGAATAAAAACTCCTTCCCAAAAACAAACATTGCATCTGTCTTCAGTGGCTTATGTTTTTATTTTTTCCAATTACAGTTACGAGGATAGTTCCCGATTTACACGGGATTCCCTTCAAATCTGCACAGAAAAGCAACTATTACTTTGCGGTACGGATTACCTTGAGGAAAGTAAGTATAACAACCTCAATTTTTTTGGCAAGTAAAAAAATACTGTAAAGTAATCAACTCAATTCCAGGCAATTGCAATCAAGGCAATTATGAAGGAAGTAAATGCAGAACTTCTCGAATCAAAGGGGCGGCCTGGGGGAAATAAAGATGAACGTAAGAGGCATGTAAATTGGCTGTGCGGTAACCCTCCCTGCGGGAATTTCCGGTTGAGTGTCGAGTAACTTCCCAAAGATTAGCTTGTTTCGTTTCTTCTGACCATCGCGAATAATGGAATTCATGACCTCGTACTTCGCCTGATTTCAGTGAATCTATTTTACAATAACCAAAATTCTGAAGCTGCTTTGTCATTTCAACTGTACCCGGAACAACTCCAGCCATCGAATAACATTTTCCAGAATGTACTTTCAAGCCATCTGCCAAAAGCATTAAACCTCCACATTCCGCATAACAGGGTATTCCGGACTCAACAGATTTTTTGAGAGAAATCAGCATGCTCCTGTTAGCCGACATCTCCTCTGCAAAGACTTCCGGAAAGCCGCCGCCTAAAATCAATCCGTCCACATTTTCCGGAACTTTATTATCGTGCAATGGTGAAAACGAAACGATCTCAGCACCATGTTGCCGGAGCCATTCCAAATTCGCCACATAATAAAAATGGAATGCCTCATCCTGCGCCACGGCAATTCGTTTGCTGAATTTTGGCGGAGCGCTGTGCAGCTTTTTTACCTGAGACGCTAAAGTAGAAAGCACCGGAAATTTTTTGAAAAGCAATTCGAGGTCAAAATATTTTTCCGCCAATTCCGCCAATTGATCTGCTTCCGGAAGCTTTTGTTCCACTCCGGGCTGCAGTCCCAAATGACGTTCCGGCCAGCGCAGTTCCGGAATTTCTGGTAAAGCTCCCAAAATCGGAATCTGGAGAGATGCGCAGGCTTTGCTTAGATAATCTGCATGACTTTCACTATTTACCTGATTGAGGATGATACCTGCAAAATGTTCCGGACCGCCGGCTTCGGCAACAAAGCCCTGAATCGCAGCAGTGATTGAACGTCCGGAATTTTGACACGGTACAACCAGCAAAATCGGCCAGCTGAGCCGACGTGCGACTTCCATAGTGCTTCCGGAATCATTTGTTGGATCTGAGCCGTCAAAAAGCCCCATCACGCCTTCTGCAATTCCAAAAGCATTTTCCGTGAATTTCTTTGCAGCTTGAAGAATATGTTCACGACCCATGATCCAGGGGTCCAGATTTATAGAATGTTTTGCGGAATAATGGAAATGGAAGCCAGGATCTATGTAGTCCGGACCAACTTTGAAGGGTTGGACTATGAAATTTCGTTTTCGCAGTGCAGCCAGGAGCAATGACGTCACAGCGGTTTTTCCACCGCTGCTGTGCATTCCGGCAACAATGAGGCCCATATGTTCCTTTTTTGACGGGGATTGCATTTTAATCCAATGCAATCAAACAGACCGGAGTACCCTCTGTCAGTTCCGGAAGCCAGCGCCGCATTCCACGCTGTAACTGAGGATGCAGCCAGGCAGTCGTAGAAATTCTTTGAGAAAGATTCAAAAGTGCTTTCCGGAATCGTTTTTTACTTTCGGAAACAGTTTTTTCAGTTTCGGGACTGAGCATGCCGTCAGAACAGAGCAATACCCGGTCACCTTCTAAAACACCTTGTTTTTGGATGGCATTACGTAATTGATTCAGTGCAGGCGTCAAGTGGCTTTTCCCGGAAGCTTCAGTAAGCCGTCCCAAAGTTTTCTGAACTGCCTGGGCTGTTCCGCGTTTGATCCACCAGCCGATTTTACCATTTTGAAGTACCAAAACATGAAAGCGGCTGCCGAAAGTTTTTGCTCCAAGCGTTTGGATAACGTTGCGTGCTGCTGCTAAAAAATGTGCGGAAGTGCTGCTGCCGAATGTTCCTGTTGAACGGCTTGCGTCAATAAACAACCATAAATTAGAGCGTCGTGCAGGTTTTCGGAACCGCAAGTGCCATGGATTCCCAGGTGTCCAGCCTCTCATCAGCGAGGCCTTGAGAGAAGAGGTCCAGCAAAGCCGGGAATGAGAAACATGAGTCGGAACCGGTCTTGATGTTCCGGAAACAAAATTATCGGAAAGCTGTTTTTTTGGGGTGCTTTTCCACCAGGAAGCCAACTCACTATGTGCCAGGTTATGTGATGCCTCTAAAGAAATTTCTTCGGCATTTGCCTCTTCTGGAGAGAAGGATGTTTTAGGCATTTTCAGGCGTTTTGACTCCAAATCGTCAGCAGGAGGTTTTGGCAGTTTAATCTTCGGTTTTGAGTTTTGAGATTCCGGTGGTTGGTCGGTCCGGCGGTGTCCAAGACACAGGATCCAGGCTTCAGCCAGATCTGCTTCAGAAATGGTTGTATCTCCGCGCCAGGCTGCCGCACAACGCGCAGTTCTGAGAACTCCAAGTTCTGCCCGGACTCCTTCCAGTTTTAGTCTTGCTGCTTTTTGAGCAACTTCTGTGCGCAGATTTTCAGAAATATCCACATTTTTCAATTCTTGCCGAACTCCCAGAATTTGAGACCTCAGTTGTTCCAGTTTTGTTTGCTGTTCGGCCAAAAAATTTTGCGGATCATCGTCAAAATCCATTCGCACCCTTACAATTTCCCGCCGCTCCTCAACACTAAAATCGTCATGGATCAATATTCCATGCATGAAACGGTCTGTCAATTGCGGCCGCAAATCGCCTTCTTCCGGATTCATTGAGCCAATCAAAATATAGCGGGCATTGACAGTTTGAGAAAGACCGTCCCGCTCAATTCGGTGTTGTCCGCTGGCTGCAGAATCCAAAATCGAATCAACCAGGTGATCCGGCAGCAAATTGACTTCATCGATGTAAAGCACCCCACCATTTGCCTGTTCTATCAAACCGCTTTGTGCAGACCATTTTCCATTTTCAAGCAAACTGGACGCATCTATTGAGCCCAGCAGACGGTCTTCTGATGTTCCAAGAGGTACTTCCACAAACGGTGACATTTCGGAATATATTGGAGCCGGTAAAATTTCACGAAAAGCCCGTGCAAGAGTGCTTTTTGCGCAGCCTCGATGTCCCATCAGCAACAAGCCGCCCAGCCGCGGATCAACTGCATGGAAAAGCAAGGACCGTTTGGCCAGTTCCAGACCAACGATTCCAGTAAAAGGGAAAGTATTATTCATGATTTATGCTGTTTATTTTCTGAAAGTTGTTAATTCTGCCAAGAAGTAGAAAAACACTCAAGTTCGTTTCAGCAAAAATACGTTTTGGTTTTTATATTAATTTGCGATCAATGCTGTTTAGATAAAGGAACAGTCAAATTTCTGGCCGACACTTAAACCGGACGATCCAGATTTCGATACTGAATGGCCTCTGCAACATGAGGCGTATCAATTTTCTGCTCACCTGCCAGGTCTGCAATAGTCCGGGCAACTTTGAGAATCCGATCGTATGCCCGGGCGCTCAAACCCATTTTGGTCATTGCCTGCTGAAGAATTTTTCTGGAGGAATCTGCAAGCTCTGCGTGAGTTTCCAGTTCCTTGCGGTTCATTCCGGAATTATTTCTGCTTGAAGAATTCAGGAAGCGCTGCTCCTGAACTTGACGGGCACGGACCACTCGTTCCCTGATATTTTTGGAAGACTCGCCCTGCCGTGCTTCTGCCAGTTTTTCATATGCCACAGCAGGCACCGTCAAGTGTATATCAATTCGATCGAGTAAAGGGCCGGAAATTTTGGCACGGTATTTTTGAATTAGCTGCGGTGCGCAATTGCACTCACGGCGGTTTTCTCCCTGTCCGGAAGGTGCACCATGATAACCGCAGGGACAGGGATTCATTGAGGCTAACAACATGAAATCGCAAGGGAATTCCAAAGACATTGCGGCCCTGGAAATAGTCAGCTTACCGTCTTCCAGAGGTTGACGTAATAATTCAAGAGTTGCCCGTGGGAATTCCGGAAATTCATCCAGAAACAAGACTCCATTGTGTGAAAGCGAAATCTCTCCAGGCCCGGGAATACCACCTCCGCCAACCAGACCTGCCTGCGATATGGTATGATGCGGAAAGCGAAAAGGGCGTTGTGCAATCAAAGAAGTTCCGGATGAAAGCATTCCGGCGATGCTGTGAATTTTTGTGCATTCCAGTGCTTCGTCAAAACTGAGTCGCGGCAAAATAGTACTCATGCGCCGGGCAAGCATCGTTTTGCCGGAACCGGGAGGACCAAGCATCAGCAAATTATGCGAACCGGCAGCTGCCACTTCAAGAGCCCGCTTAACGTGTTCCTGACCTTTTACATCCTGAAAATCTTCTTCAAAATGCTGTTGCTGTGAAAAGATTTCTGCTGAATCATAATCAAGAGGTGTGATTTGCAAATCACCTTTTAAATACTGTACAACTTCAGACAGTGTGGAAACCGGAACTCTTCTTATGCCTTCAACAACCGCTGCTTCCGCTTCATTAGCTTTTGGAAGAATCAACTGCTCTAATTCATGCTCAAGGGTAGCCACTGCAACCGGCAGAATCCCACGTACAGGACGGACTTCACCATCGAGTGACAATTCCCCCACGACCATTGCACGGCTCAGGTTTTCCGGTGGAAACAGCCCCATTGTGCCCAGCAAAGCGAGAGCAATCGGCAAATCAAAACCGGAACCAATCTTACGCAAAGGAGCCGGTGCAAGATTTACTACCACTCTCCGGACAGGGAAACTGTATCCTGAATTGTTGACTGCAGACAGGATCCGATCCCGGCTTTCCTTAATTGTACTGTCCGGCAATCCCACAATATTGAAAACACTCATTCCAACTGAAACATCAACCTCTACCTCAATTAAATAGGCATCAATTCCTAAGACTGTAGCAGAAAATGTCTTGGCAATCACTTTGCCTCTATTTCAAAAGGGAGTGTTGAAAATACAGTCATGATCAGAACCCATCAATGACAATGCGTTTTCTTTAAATACAGGATTGATGGTAGAAAGACTTACCTGTGAGTGCAAGTTTTTATGAGAGAAAATAAGAGGAATGTAATCGTTTTCACTGCGTTAGTCCAAAAGAAGCTGGGTGGCCGACAGGACCGAAGTAAAAATATATCAATAAAATAGAGGCCCTAATGTCACAGTCATTATTTCCCTTTTTTTAGATTGTCATAGTCGTGCCTAACCATGCTGAGTGCCAGTTCTTCAAAAGTTACTTTTGGGTTCCAAGCCAATTTATCCCGTGCTTTTGCAGGATCGGCCACTAAAATTTCTACTTCTGCCGGTCGAAAAAAACGTGGATCAATAACAAGGTGGTCTTCAAAATTCAGATTTAGTTCTTCAAAAACAATTTGCAAAAACTCCCGAACTGTGTGGGTTTTTCCAGTACCGATCACAAAGTCATCCGGATTTTCCTGTTGCAGCATTGTGTGCATCATCTTCACATACTCTCCGGAAAAGCCCCAATCTCTTTGCGCATCGATGTTTCCAAGCCGTAATTCTGTTTCCATTCCCAATTTGATCCTGGCTGCAGTGGAAGAAATTTTTCGAGTGACAAATTCAAAACCTCTCCTGGGAGACTCATGATTGAACAGTATTCCTGTACATGTGAACAGATCGTAGGCTTCACGGTAATTTCGTGTAAGCTCAAAACCAGCCACTTTGGTGATGCCGTAGACTGAGCGGGGATGGAATCTGGTGGTTTCACTTTGTGGAGTTTCCTCGACTTTGCCAAACATTTCTGATGAGCCGGCAAAGTAGAATCGGCATTCCGGACACGAATCTTTGAGAGCAGCAAGTAGAAAGTGTGTTCCGTTTATGTTGGTTTGCATCGTTGAAAATTCGTCTTCAAACGAAATTGAGACAAAACTCTGCGCAGCAAGATGGTAGCATTCATCCGGCTGGACATCACGCAAAATTTTATAGAGCGCCGGAAAGCTCTCCAAAGTTCCGGAATGCAAATTTAAACGATCTGCAATCGGCAAGAGTCGCCATAAATGATGAGTTGGATCTTCCAGCGCAACTCGGCGTACAATACCATGCACTTCGTATCCTAAGGATAGCAGATGCTCAGCAAGGTAACTCCCGTCTTGCCCAGTGATACCAGTGATGAGAGCTTTTTTTTGTTTCATAATTTTCAATATTTATTTTTTCCCTATGAATTCAATAAAGGAGTAAAACGTTTTTTATACTGCTCTCCTATTGCTGTTGTGTTGAAAGAGGATTGGGTCCATTCCTGCTAATTTCCACAGAGTATTTTTAAATAATCTGGTTTTTCGGCCACTTTGCGCATCTCTTTCATTCTATAGGTTTTTTTTGTCAAATTGCATCTATTGTTACACATTTCATTAATGCTCAGGTAGTAATGAAGATTCACATACAAGCACATAATCACACCATACAAAAGGCTTATAGATCAAACATCCGTAATTTCACGTTTTATTGTATTATTGAAAAAGTTCCGATTTAAGAAAAAGTAATCAGAATCTACAGTGTGGATATTTAAACCCTCGTGTTTTTTAGTTAATATAACAACTTCCCCATCAATCATTAGTTGCATGTTTTCTTTATCGACAAACGAATATTCGATTACATGATGACCTAGATTAATTTTGTTAATGACCAAGTTAGTTGTATCAATGTTTACGACAAAATTACTTTGTTTGTCGTAAAGGTCATCAAATACCCTGCGTTCAAAGAAAAAAGTACGGGAAATGTGCAATTTATTATATTTAGTCCATTTATTTTTTTTAAGGTTTATCCTAATTTCATTACAAATAATTTTAATTTTGAAATTAAGTGAAAGAGATATTTTAGAAATACAACCACTAGACTGTATATTGGATAGTGCATTCAGAATAAGCGCTGTTTCAGTGTTAGGGAAAAGTATATTGAAATAATCCCAACTAACTGATAAATCAAGAAGATCAACATTCAATCTCTGTTTTAAGAATTTAGGATGATCATCTCCCCAATCAACATTGAGATTCCTATTGAGATTGTAGGTGAGCTTCTCAGATAGATCATCAGAATATATAATAATTACAGATAATAGCCCTGATACAATAAATACAATAGAGAATAATACTGATTTCATCATAGTTCCTTATTCGATGACCATATTAGATAGTCTTTAAATTTCATATCAGTTTTTGCATAGTTTTTTTTAAGAAACCATCTGATTATTTCAGATTGTGTATAATGATCACGCAATACCAGAATCAATTTGCCACAAGATTTTTTATCATGATCACCTTTAGAAGATTGAAAGAAGTACAATCCACCAGGATCTAAAATAGAAGCAGTGGAATCTACATTGCAATTATTTGTAATATAATTTGTGAATTGATCAGAATATCCTATATCTGTAACATAAGGCTTTTTGTATTCGGAATAGGCTCTCCAATAACTGAATGAGCCTTGCATAAGAATACATAATAATAATAATGGTGTGATTATCTTTTTGTGTTGTTTGAAACTTGCCAATAGTGTCAGATTGAATGCTAATAAAGGTGTCAGAAATTGATAGTGATGGGGGGTCATATGCATGCCAGTTATAAAAAATAATACACATGAAAAGTTAATAATTGACAATGCCATGAAAAGCTTTTGTTTTTCCAGATCTATTCCGTTCACTGCCTTAATCTGTAGGTTAAATAAATTTATGTAACTAATCTTACTGAATGTTAAATAAGTTGAAAATATGATCATAATCAAAAGTAATATAGATGATGTCATCAATAAAGAATCAAAAAAATTTTCGAATGGGTATGTGTTAGTGCCATAAGAAGCATATTTTATACGCTCTGAAGTCAATACCATACCTCCTAAGAAGTTAAAATATTCGATAAAAGCTGAAAAATTTTTGAAAAATTTCCCTGTAGTTTTAATCTTATCCCAGTCAAGTATGAACAAATAATAATGTATCCAAGGATATACTAAGATTAATTGGATAAATAGATGCAGAACCTGATTCAGTAAGCTAGGTAATCTTTTGAAAAGAAAGAGAATGAAGGCAAAAGCTGGAATTAAAATAATTGACTGTGGCATCATTTGAACAATGATGTTTAGCAAAATTCCAGAAACATGAAAGTATATTACTGATGACCTTTCATTAATTTGTTTGGATAGGAAGATAATGAATAGGGACATGAAGAAAGGAATATAGTTTGGATTCCAAAAGAATGAGGTAAAAAATAATGACCAAACATGTGTGGCAGAAAAAAACAAGAACAAAGAACTCTCAAAAAAACCAAATTTGTTATATGTATAATTGGCTAAAAGCAATACTCCAAGAATATATAAAAAAGCAACTGATCCATATAAGAACATTGGTTCATCAGAAATGTATACAAGAGGTGCAACAAAGTAATAAAACGCAGGGAAAGAGTACATTCCATTACTGTGCTTGTACCCATGAAGAGGGAAGTTCCCTTCAAGTATATCTTTCGCGATGTTTATAGCCTGTATTTGGTCTTCCCATATTGAATTGGAAGGAATTGTCAGTGTATAATAAAGTAAGCACAAAGCAACAAACATCAACATTGTTGCTATTTTGCGTTTATCTGTAAACATATTATAAATTATCTTTTCTTTATTTTTTATTAATTCAATATCAAAAAATTTGTGATTCTTTTCTAATAAACTGATTTTTCTTTTTCGCAAATATATAATTTAATATCCCCAAAGCTAATAGGAATCACTATTTTCTGCGGCAGAGCATCACTAACAAAATTAAGTGGTTTTTCTAACCACTCTGGTAAAATAGCAATTATTTTTCCAAACAAATAATGAATAGAAACATAGTGTATATATTTTTCTGATTCTATTATTTTAAATCCAGCTTTATTCAGCAACTGTTCTGTCGTATCACTTTTATAATAAAATAGGTGCATCTCCATTAACCAAGGCCAGTGTTTACCCATCAATTTGGGGAGCCAATTATCGATATCAAGTGTAGAAAAACAAAATATTCCATTTAGTTTTATTATTGAATTTATTTGGATTAGAAACCATAAAGGGTCCTTCAGATGTTCAAGCACATCCCAGGCTACTACTGCTTCATAATCTGATGCCAATGCTTTGATATTGTCTTCAAGTGTCCCAGTCATTGTTTTTATATTCAGTTGACTCCTGGCATATTCAGAGGCCCATTTTGATGGTTCCACACCAATGTAGTCCCAACTAGGATATTTTTTTTGGAATGATTCAAGAAAAAACCCGCAATATGATCCCACTTCAAGAAGATGCCCTTTATCTGGCAAGTATGGAGATATCTGAACTAAAGATTTTTGAAATGTTTTTTTGCGTGATTTTTTATTTTCTAGATAGGTAAGATCCTGAACTTCAGAGTAAATAGTTTCTATATCCTTTGGATAACTTGACTCGGGGACGAAACTTAAGTCACAAATGAGGCAATTTAATACTTGTGGTTTGGACTTATGCTCTAGACTGGTACATCTATACGCTTCAGCTTCATAATTTTCATTATTTGTATTTCCATGATTAACTTCAACTACACACTGATTATTGCATAAGTAACAAGAACTCTTTATTTCAGCAGGATTGATTAAATAAGTTTGTTTTTTATAAAATCTTGACAGAAACAGTTTTGAAAGCTTATATATGCTCCTAAATATTTCTGTTTTAGGAATTTTAGATTCCCCATGAAAACGATCCTTAAAATGTATTGGGACTTCGGCAATTTCCACATTAATACAATTTATTTCATTAACGCATTCCAGAAAAAACGAGTAGCCATTTGATTTTATGGCACTTAAATTTAATGAATTAAACAAAGCAACACGAAATGCTCTAAATGAAGTTGTGCATTCATGTATTTTAATACCTAGAATTATTCTAGCAACGTGATTTGCGACTAAGCTAATCCATTTTCTGTATCCAGTATAATCACTTTTACCACCTTTCA
>Ga0208205_100013_pt1 | contig 29190 bp, 23 predicted proteins | sample DeeseametaMP1494_FD_184185 | JGI IMG/M metagenome (GOLD analysis project Ga0208205, IMG submission 184185) | Marine microbial communities from the Deep Pacific Ocean - MP1494 (SPAdes) | ecosystem: Environmental > Aquatic > Marine > Oceanic | place: South of Fiji, South Pacific Ocean | collected... | reverse complement strand
AAGAAATTTTAACGAAAATGACAAGGTAAAAATAAATTTCAATCTTGAAAAACTTTATGTTTTTGATGGGAAAGGTGATTTGCTTTTTTCACCTTTTAAGATGAATTAAATGGCAAAAATTGAATTTATAAATGTTGGTCATTCATATGATCTAAGTGCAAAAAATCCAGTTTATGCGTTGGAACCCTTCTCCTTATCTTGGGGAAATGGAGGCCGTTATGCTTTGTTAGGTCCTTCAGGTTGTGGAAAAACAACTATGTTAAACATAATGTCCGGTCTAGTAACACCATCAGAAGGAAATGTTTTTTTTAATGATCAAAATATTACATCAGTTAAAACAGAACAAAGAAATATTGCACAGGTTTTTCAATTTCCTGTAATTTACAATACAATGTCAGTATATGATAATTTAGCTTTTCCTCTTAAATGTAGAAATTATAATGAAAGTCAAATTAGAACAAAAGTTAATGAAGTGGCCGAAATTTTAAATTTGAGTTCGTTTTTAGATATGTGGGCAAAAGGATTAACTGCCGACCAAAAACAATTAATTTCATTGGGTAGAGGTTTAGTCAGGGAAGATGTAGCAGCTATATTAATGGATGAACCTCTTACTGTTATTGATCCTGATTTAAAGTTTAAATTAAGACGAAAATTAAAGGAGATTAATTCAAAATATAAAACAACATTAATTTATGTGACACATGATCAAAATGAGGCAATGACGTTTGCAGAAAAAATTATTGTGATGGATTCAGGTCAGATAGTTCAGAGTGGTGCTCCACAAGAACTTTTTGAAAGACCAAGTACATCTTTTGTTGCTTATTTTATTGGAACTCCTGCAATGAATATTTACAGATGCTCTATTGATAATAATGAACTGGTTCTTGGTCGCTGTAAGTTAAAAATTGATAAAAATCTTGATCAAATCAAATCTGAACAATTGAAAGTTGGTATCCGTTCAGAATTTATAGAGTTAAGTGATAAACCTCAGGAAAACTCAATTCTTGTTAAAATCAAAACAAATGAAGATTTTGGGAATTATATATTACTCACATGTGAGTTTGATGATTTTGAAATCAAAGTAAAAATTAAAAGAGATCAGTCAATTTCATCGGAAACACCTTATCTGATTCTTCCAAAAAGCAGGCTCTGCTTATACGAAAATGAAAAATTAATTAACTAATCTCTTGAAAAATATTCTTCATTACTGTGTGAACACATAAAAGAAAACCTTGGTTCTAAGTCCGATGTTTTGCATGAACCAACCCAGTATGTTTTTAAACCCACCTAGGCAGATCTTTAGTGGTTACAAATGGAGGTATAAATACCATAAACGACTAAATCCTAAATGATTTCAGCATAAGTGTTTGACGCCACTCTACCATAATTTCTGCCCTCCTTTAATGGTCTTGAAGAAGAAACAACTATGGGACCAATGTCAAATGTTCGAAGAATAGAATCAATGGAAAACCTTGTTCAGGATGCTGTAACAAGGGGATCAAAGTTACTGACAAGAGGAAAACGCAGTGGGTAAGTTGGTTTTTTCTGGGAACCGACAATACTGACAGATGTTTCGGAAGACTCCGAAATAATGCTAGTAGAACCATTTGGGCCACTAGTTCCGATCATAGCTTTTGACTCTTTGGAAGAGGTGATATTAAAGGCCAACTCCCTGCCTTACGGTTTGGCCGCGTATGTCTTTACACGATCAGAAAAGACTACTGAGATGCTTGTTGAATCTCTCGAATCAGGAGGGATAGCTGTAAATTCTGCTGCACCCGTACCGAGTGATTTGCCTTTTGTAGGATTCAAAGACAGCGGATATGGATACGAAGGTGGGATTGAAGGAGTTGAAGCGTATCTTCATAAAAAATTGGTTAGTCTGGCCTGAATATTTGAATAAGTTAGTTTTCTTCAATTTTCCAAATTCCAAATCTTACTTTAACTTTTCAGAGGTGTATAAACTACAAAATGAATTCTAATTCGATTCAATCCCGTATAGGTTCGGCCACTATTTCCCGTACTGAATCAGTGGTTGCGGGTGAGTTAATCAATTTTACTATCACATACACTGCGGGGTATTTTGGAATTGACGATTCCGGCAGCATCAAAATATGTACCCGTTTTGCTACAGATATGGGACGGCCTCAGTTCACTGCTCCAGAGCAGCCGAATTACGTCAGTATCGTTGCCAGCAATGGAGCCACTCTTGAGTATCGTTTTGACCCGAAAGACAACATTCGACCATGGGACAAAACGATTTACATCAAGATCGTCAAGGGTTTTTTTCGTGAGGGAGACCAACTTCTTGTACATTATGGTGATCCAATCGGTGGTTGTTCCGGTATGCGCATGCAAACATTTTGCGAAGATACATTTGAATTAAAAGTTTTGGTTGATGCTTTTGCAACATACCAGTACGTTGAAATACCAGAATCTCCGGTTCTAAACATAGTTCCGGGACCGGAAACAAAGTGGGTTATGCAGCTTCCGACAATGCGACGAGTAAACGAACCGTTTCGTTTACAACTGAAGGCTGAAGACCGCTGGGGAAATCCAACTGACAAAACTGATGCCAGTTTTAAACTAACTTCAAATCTGCCGGTCAAGGGCTTACCACAGGAGATAAACCAGGATACTCAGAATGATGGTGTTCTGTTGCATGAAGGTCTTTCGGTGTCTTCTCCGGGAGACATTTATATCGAACTACGTGATTCTGATAATGCTCTTGTTAGCCGATCGAATCCGCTTAGAATTTTTGAAGACTCTGAGCTGGTACCTTTTTGGGGGGAGTTACATGGGCAATCTGAAGAAACTATTGGTACCAATTCGATTAATGACTATTTTGCCTTTGCTCGTGACAAGGCAGGTCTGGATGTAATTGTTCATCAAGGCAACGATTTTCAGATTACAAATGAATTTTGGGAAAAAATACAGAATATGTCAAAACAGTTCCTCGATGAGGGACATTTGGTAACCTTTCCAGGTTATGAGTGGTCAGGGAACACCGGATTGGGAGGAGATCGTAATGTTCTCTTTTTTCACGAGGGGGAAACTATCCGGAGAAGTTCTCATGCGCTGGTTTCAGACTTGACAGACATAGATACAGATTGCAACAGTTCGGATGCTTTATTTCAGTCACTCAAAGGATCTGAAACAGTTGTGTTTGCGCATGTTGGTGGCCGTTATGCAGACATACAGTCACATGAAGGTAATCTGGAACGTTCTGTGGAAATACATTCTGCATGGGGAACATTTGAATGGTTGCTGCAGGATGCTCTGCGTAATGGTTACCGTGTGGGAATTGTGAGCAACAGTGATGGACACAAGGGGCGTCCCGGAGCCAGTTATCCCGGTGCATCCATGTTCGGCGCCTATGGTGGACTGACCTGTATGCTGGCTAGCAAGTTGACCCGTGAAATGATTTGGGAATCCCTTTTGCGACGCCATCATTATGGTACAACTGGAAATCGCATGTTCATGGATGTGAGTGTTTTACTCAACAAACCCGGTAGCAGTTTCAGAGAAGATCCCCAGTTGGGAGAAACTGACGCTGAAAATACTCAAGTTGGAATAATGGGGGATATTCTTCAAACCGGGGAGAGCGAAGTGAAACTTGAGATTGAAATAATTGCATCGGCTCCGATTGAAAAATTAGAAATTCGTAACGGTCTGAAGGTGCTTGAAACTGTACGGCCGTACAAAAAGGCAGAACTTGGTAATCGTATTCGGGTGATCTGGGCAGGTGCGGAATACCGTGGACGTGGTCGTGAAACTGTTTGGGACGGATGTGCTACGTTAGTTGGTAACACTTTTGAAACATTCACACCAATTAATATGTATAACCTGGAGAAAACTGTACGCCAACTCGGTCCGACTCGCTTGGAATGGAATGCAGTAACTACTGGTGGATTTGGTGGTTTTGACTGTATGTTGAAAGATTTTCAGGCAGGATCGATAACCATTAAAACCAGTCTGGTGAATTGTACTGTGCCTGTTGCCGAAATTGGTTTTCAAGATTCACGTATTGATGCCGGAGGCTTGGACCGCCATCTACGCCTTGTTCGTCTTCCTGACAAAAACCCGCATTATCAACTGAGTTTGGAACGAAGCATTCCTTTGAATTCCAAAGGAGACAATCCGTTGTATGTTTGTCTCACACAAGAGGACGGCCATCAGGCCTGGTCAAGTCCAATTTATTTGTTTAACTAGTTCACTTTAATTAAAAAAATTTCGTAATATTATGCCAATTCAAGGTTTCGGTCCAATCTTGATCATGCTATTGTTGAAAATCGTAATTCGGCTACCGGAATTTGATTATGGAATTTTATTTCAATACAAAATTTATTTAGAAAGGAATTGATGAGTTTTTCAAGCTACTTTACACAAAAATCTGGTGGAGACCGTATATTTGCTGTGGAAGCCCCCAAGATTAAATTCGGACGCGACTCTCTTCTGGAAATCGGAGACGATGCCAAAGTACTTGGTATGACCCGAGTGGCCGTTTTCACTGACCAGCGTGTCGGACAGATGGAACATGTTGCCAAAGTTGTAGAATCACTAAAATCACAAGGTTTGGACGCAGTGGTTTACGATCAGGTGGCAGTTGAACCAACAGATGTCTCGTTCAAGTCGGGAGCAGAATTCGCCCAAGACGGTAAGTTTGATGGTTTTGTATCAGTAGGTGGAGGATCAGTAATGGACACATGTAAGGCCTCTAATCTTTATTCATGCTATCCTGCAGATTTTCTTGATTATGTGAATGCACCAATTGGAAAGGCGATTCCTGTTCCGGGGGAACTCAAACCGCACATAGCATGTCCCACGACTTTTGGCACAGCCAGCGAATGTACGGGAATCGCTATTTTCGATTTGCTGGAAATGGAATCTAAAACCGGAATTGTCAGCCCCAGAATTCGTCCAAATCTTGGTGTCTTGGATCCAAGCGTATTGTCTTCATTGCCGCCACTCGTTCGGGCTGCAAACGGTTTTGATGTTTTTAGCCATGCCTGCGAGTCCATCACAGCACGACCATACACACACAGACCTGCTCCGGAATCTTCGCAAAAACGTCCGCTAAGTCAAGGGGCAAATCCGTATAGTGATCTAGCTTGCCTGGAAGCGATCAAGCTTATCGGCACACATATTGAGCAGGCTGTAAATGACCCGGTTGAAGAAAGCTATGATGCGCTGATGTTTGCAGGAATGTTGGCGGGAATTGGTTTTGGCAACGCCGGCTGCCATCTTCCACACGGAATGTCATATGCGGTTGCCGGACTTGTTAAAGATTATGCTCCTGAAGGCTGGCCCACTGATCATTCCATGGTTCCTCACGGTATTTCCGTGATTGTCAATTCTCCGGCAGTATTTCGCAAAACCGGCCCAGCCTGTGCGGAGCGGCATTGGAAAGCCGCTGCTGCCATGGGTGCAGATCTCACTGATACAAAGGTCGAAGACGGCGGTGACATCCTCGCAGATCAAATTCTTGGCATGATGCGGGAAACCGGAATTCCAAATGGGCTTTCCGGAGTCGGCTACTCAATGGACGATCTCGATGCACTCACCGACCGCTCTTACGCACAGAAACGGCTCATTGACAATGGTCCCATGCCAATATCCCGTGACGAATTGAAAGAAATGTTCCGTGATGCAATGAGTTACTGGTAATTCTTTTTCTATGGTACATGCAGTGAATAAATTATACAGTTTTGCAGAGTATTTTTATATTCATGGTCTGTCAGCAAAACAACGATGAGAAGGTGGTCAACAATCAGCCGGTTTCACCGCTCCATGGATACTGGAAGATGAGCAGAATTTCTGGACCCTCATTGCCGGTAGAAGCTTCAAAACGGTAAACATTGCCTGAACCTCCGATTAAGCGAACTCCTGTTCCGTATGAAGAACGGTTGATTTTTCCCAACTCTGAATTTTCTTCAGCAACGCTTCCCTGTTCCCAGAAAAAAGTGGCCTGCAGTGCTTCCATAATGTCACTAAAAAAGATCAAATCAACAATATCTTTGCTGGTGTTGAAGTTCCAGCGTAATTCAGTACCGTAAAACTGTGTATGTGCAGCCTGATACCTTCCATTTGGGTAAGAACGAAGTCTGTCCTGGCCGCCCAAAGGATGGGCAGATCCATTTTTGTTGGCCTTGATTGTGTTTTGTGCTTTTGAAATCTGTGCGGCACATCCGGTTATGGTCGGGTACAAAATGCATGTGTCGGCCTGTGTTTCAGTCAATCCACTGCTAATCAAAATAGATTTCAAGTTCAAGTTACCTTTTGTTTTTACAAAGGCGTCAGAACGAAAATAATGAAATGCCCAGGTGCTGTTTCCTAATATTGGTTGGTAGAAAGTTAATCCGTATGAAAAAATGTTGTATTCCGGAGATCCTGTATCAACTGCTGCTACGAAGTCTGAAGTAGTTTTAAGTCGAAAACCTTCTCGGGGATCTTTCAAGTCATCAGTCCAGTCCAGATGCAGAACTGCTCCATTTCTTTGGCCTTTGAAAACAATGGCGTTTGGTATTGTTTGCGGATTTTCTCCTTTTGAATCCCTGATCTCTATTGTCCGTCCAGTTTGATTTTGCGAGTATAATGAGAATTCTATTCTACGTTCCATTAAGCTCAAAGTTGTTTCCAGTTTGTTGAGAATGTATTTGTCACCCACGAAGATATTAAAATCATCTTTTTCACTTTCCATCCCTCGACTGCCGTACATGTTTAAACCGTATTTTTTGATATTAAGATGTATTCCTGAGAGGTAAAGATATTTTGGTATGACAAATATTTCTTCTACAGAACCGAAGTAACCTTCAGCGTCTCCACTGATTGCAACCAGATATGCGTCCACATTGGTCTCTAATATGTTTCCGCCATAACCGATTAGCATCCAGCCTTTACCCAATCCTGGATAAACATAAGGTGCAGGTACTACCAGATATCCCGGGATTATTCCAAACTGATCCTGACGCCTGTCTGGACCAAAAGCGAAGACAGACGAAGTACAAAAGAAATATAAAACTGAAAAAGTCAGGAGACGAAAAAGCATGTATTTCATTGGAGGCTGTTGGTATTATTAATTTTAAAGTATAATTGACGTATGGAATATTATCATTTGCATGAAAAAGATAAACATCTTTGGAGCAGTTTCCTGCAAAAGAGTGAGAACGCAGTTAAATTTTGATTTGGATCTGCGCAGGAGAAAGACAAAAAAACCGTTCACTAAATTATCAGCAAACGGTTTTTTGGGTTTTAAGTCGTATATTATTTGGTGCCTAGGGCCGGACTCGAACCGGCACGGTGTTACCACCGAGGGATTTTAAGTCCCTTGCGTCTACCAGTTCCGCCACCCAGGCAGGGAAAAAAGGAACTGGAGGCGACGAGCGGATTTGAACCGCTGTACAAGGTTTTGCAGACCTCTGCCTAACCACTCGGCCACGTCGCCTCAGGTCATCTAAAATTACCGAAATGTGAATGCAAACACAAGTTCAAAACGAGACGATTGAAAATACGATAGAGCTGGCAAAGCTTTATGGAATTCTGAAATATTTGCCTGATGGTCAGCTCACTCATGCCCCTTTTTCCCTTAGTCCTTATAAAATTTCTGCAGCAGACCTGCAGGAAATGACAGAACTGACTGCACCATTCAGTGAGTTGATGATTAGCATATCTCAGAACTGGGATTTTCTTGAGCATCATTTGGAACCTATCGCCAAAATAGACCCATTTTTACGAATGCTGATGGATTACAGAACGGATGAAATTACTCAAAGCAAACAGCTTCTTGTGCAGCGAAATGATTTCTTTTTGATCAAAGATGAGCACAAAAAAACAGGGCAGGCAGGTGATTCCCCTGAATCAAATTTTGCTGAGTCAGCACTTCGTCAAGTTGAACTGAACACGGTCTCTGCCAGTTTCCCGTTTTTAATAACTCAAATATCTCATTTACACCGCTATTTATTCAAGCAAAATCAATTACCAGAAATTATTCCAAACAATCCGCTGAGTCCTGTAGTTGATGCCTTTGCAAAGGCAGTGCGAGACTACGGTTCCCCTGACGGGGTGATGCTGCTGATTTCCCAACCTTCAGAGGGCAACCGTTTCGATCAGTTGGGGCTGGAACAGTTTTTATGGGATGAACATAAAATTAGTACTCTCCGGAAAACTTTAGCCGATGTATTCGAAGGTGGATGCCTGCGTCAGGGACACCTAGTTCTGGAAGGAAAAACAGTTGCCCTCAGCTATTACCGTGCCGGCTACACTCCTGATGATTATCGAACAATTGAGGCAGTAAAAGGCCGCCAGCTGATTGAGTCATCATCAACAATTCAGGTACCGGATTTACAGATGCAGCTTGCTGGAATGAAAAAAATTCAGCAGGTCTTGACCAGGCCGGAAATTTTATCTATTTTCACCTCTGCTGAAACGTCAAAGCATTTATTAAAAACATTTGCAGAAATGCACACACTGGACGAAATTATTGAGACACCTGGAGGTGAAATGCAGGCAGCCGAATGGGTCTCCGGCAATCCTGAAAATTATGTTCTCAAACCTCAACGGGAAGGTGGCGGGAATAATTATTTTGGCAGCGAAATTCCAAAAATTCTCAAAACTATCAGGCAGGATGAACAAAATGCTTATATTTTGATGGAAAAAATTCTTGCACAAACTCACTCTGCAGTACTTGTGGTGAACGGACGTGCAGAAAGATTAACCAGTGTGAGTGAGGTTGGAAGATATGGAATTTGTTTTGCTGATAACGGAGTGCTGAAGAGCAACAAGGATGCGGGGTACCTGGTCCGTACAAAGGCCGAAAACATCAATGAGGGAGGAGTGTGTGCGGGCTTTGCCTGCTTGAATTCACTTGTTCTGGAAGCTTAAGGCTATCATTAATTTTCAGGATTACATCTAAGTATTAAAACTTCTCAAGATGCGAGTTCAATTGTAGCAAGCAAATCAATTTCTTCAAGCACTTTACCTGTTCCAATAGCAACACTGGTAAGGGGGTCATCTGCAAGAAAAATCGGCAAGCCTACTTCCTGTCGAAGCAAATCATCCATGCCTGAAAGTAATGAACCTCCACCTGCCATTACGATTCCGCGGTCAACTATGTCAGCCGCCAGTTCCGGAGGAGTAGATTCCAGGGCATTTCGGATTGTCTTAACTATTTGTTGACAAACACTACTGAGAGCTTCCAGAATTTCTTCTTCACCAAGAACCAGTGTTTTAGGTATACCGGTTACCAAGTCTCGGCCGCGTACTTCATGTGATCTCGGTTCTTCTTTAATAAAAGCAGTCCCTATGTTGATTTTAATTTCTTCTGCAGTCCGCTCACCAATGAGCAGATTATATTTTTGCTTAATGTATTCGGTAATGCTGTCGTCCATTTTATCACCACCAATCCGAGCAGAATCGCTATAAACAATGCCTGCTAAGGAAATCACAGCAACCTCTGTAGTTCCTCCTCCAATATCAACAATCATGCTGCCTCTGGCTTCTGTCACCGGCAATCCAGCTCCTAGTGCAGCGGCCATTGGTTCTTCAATCAAAAAAACTTCTCTTGCTCCTGCAGATTCAGCAGCTTCTTTGACAGCACGACGTTCAACTTGAGTAATTCCTGAAGGAACGGCAACTATAATACGCGGCTTAAAACGAAAGAAGGAAAATTTGCTTTGCGTCAGCTTGATAAAGTAACGCAGCATTTCCTGGGTAATATCGAAATCTGAAATAACGCCGTCCTTCATTGGCCGGATAGCAGTAATTGAACCTGGAGTACGACCCAGCATTTGTTTGGCTTCCTCCCCAACAGCAAGTACCTGAACCCTTCCACGGCTGTCTTTTTGTATAGCCACCACTGATGGTTCACGAATCACAATCCCACGTTGTTTAGTATAAACCAGGGTATTAGCTGTTCCTAAATCAATCGCTAAATCCTGTGTAAAATAACCGGCAAATTTATTTAGCATCGAATATTCCTAGTTTTGTTTTCCAGCATAGTCAACTCACAGTCCATGCATTGTTATTTATAAAAATATTGAAATTCTTTAGTTTATTGACATGCGAAAATCCTGTGTGCAAAAACAGTATTTTTACGTTTTTTATGCGCCTCAGAAGGTAATACAGAAGTAATGCCAAAACTCAAAGAGACTTGATTTATTTTGTATATCATTAAAAGTATTTTGCATGTATGTTCAGCAAACTACTTTTAAGTTCTTAACCAATTTATTATGCCGTAACTTCTAATATTTTCAGTCCTGTATATGGTTGCAGAAGTTGAGTAAAGCAGCAGTAAACGAAATTCTTCCAAAAGCAGTATCATTGATTTTAATCAAGGAAAGACTAGAAAACAAGAGGAAAAAGGACTTTCTCGACTTATGTGATCTTTTCTCTGTTGCTCCGGACGTGATCAAAATAATGTAAGCCGTCAGCCGATCCGCATTTCAGGATTTCCTCCTGCAGACATTCGTACTGCACAGAACTTTACTTCCGGAATTTTTCCAAAAGGATCCAGCACAGAAGTAGTAATCAAATTGGCGGCAGCCTCATTGTAACCGAAGGACATAAAAAGATTTCCCTGTTGAACACCGGGATCCTGCCGGGAATACGTTGATATTTTTCCTCGACGTGATTCAATAGTTACGGCTTCTCCAGGTTCGACTCCCAGCTTTTGCAGGTCATCAGGGTGAACATGGACCACCGGATAAGGTTCAATGGCATTCAAGACAGTTGCACGCCGGGTCATGCTGCCTGTGTGCCAGTGTTCGAGTTGGCGTGAAGTGATGAACACAAACGGAAATTCTTCATCGGGCATTTCGTCTGCATGAGTGTATTTTGCCGGAACGAAGCGGGCTTTTTTATTTGCTGTGGGGAAACCTTTTCTAAATACGATTGCTTCTCCGGGATCTCCTTCTTTGTTGCAGGGATATGTCACAGAATGTTCTTTCTGTAAGCGTTTCCAGGTAATACCGGCCATGCTGGGAGTTGCTTTCCTGATTTCAGAAAATATTTCTTCAGGACCATCATAACTCCAATCAACACCAAGTCGTCGCGCCACTTCCTGTATGATCCACCAGTCTTGACGTGCGTTCCCGGGAGGATCGATGGCTTGTCGTCCAAGTTGAACTTGGCGGTTGGAATTTGTGAAGGTGCCGCTCTTTTCCGGAAAAGCGGAAGCAGGAAAAATTACATCCGCAAAACCTGCTGTTTCAGTCAGAAAAATATCCTGCACCACCAAGTGCTCCAGCATGGACAATGCACCACGAGCGTGATTAAGGTTTGGATCAGACATCGCCGGATTTTCACCTTGAACGTACATGCCGCGGACTCCTCCGGAATGCACTGCATCAACAATTTCCACAACCGTTAAACCAGTTTTTGGATTGAGGGAAGTTCCCCAAAAATTCTCAAACCATTTTTTGTTTTCCGGATCTGTAACTGATTTGTAATCCGGAAAGAACATCGGAATCAAGCCCATATCAGATGTTCCCTGCACATTATTTTGTCCTCGCAGTGGATGCAAGCCGGTTCCGGGACGTCCGATCTGACCTGTCATCAGCGACAAAGCAATTAGACATCGTGAATTGTCTGTACCATGAATGTGCTGCGAAATTCCCATGCCCCACAAGATGATAGCTGATTCCGCAGTAGCATAAGTCCGGGCAACTTCACGTAAAGTCTCTTCTGGGATTCCGCAAATTGGAGCTACCTTTTCCGGACTGTAATCCGCAACATTGGACTTCAATTTTTCAAAATCAGTAGTGTGTTCTGTGATGTATTTTTCGTCGCATAATTTTTCTTTGATGATGACATGCATCAGGGAATTGAGCAGTGCCACATCGGTATCCGGACGAAACTGAAGGTTGTAAGTTGCATGGCGTGATAACGCAGTACGGCGTGGGTCCAGCAAAATCAACTTTTTACCAGCTTTGACTGCGTTTTTCATAAACGTGGCGGCCACCGGATGATTCCCGATGGGATTTGCTCCAATCAGAAAAATAACTTCAGCATCCGTCACATCTGTGAATGGATTTGAAACTGCTCCGGATCCAATGCCCTCCAGCAAAGCACTTACCGATGAGGCGTGACAGAGACGGGTACAGTGATCAATGTTATTGGTTCCAAAACCAGTACGAACTAATTTTTGCAGCAAATATGCTTCTTCGTTACTGCCCTTGGCACAGCCAAAAGCGGCCAATGCATCCGGACCGTTTTCATCCCGGATTTTGTTGAAACCATCTGCAGCAAAATCGAGTGCCTCTTCCCAAGTTGCTTCCCTGAAAACTTTTTGCCAGTCCTTAGGCTGGAGCAGTTCAATTGTTTTTGGAGCATCTTTTCTACGTATTAACGGCTTTGTAAGACGATCCGGATGATGCACGTAATCGAAACCGTAACGTCCCTTGACGCACAACCTTTCATGATTTGCCGGACCTTCGCGTCCATCGACCCGTAATAGTTTCCCTTCCTTGACATGATAAGTCAGCAAACAACCAACTCCGCAATAAGGGCAAACGGATTCGACCTTTTTGTCTGGGGCCGCCAAGCCTACATCATTTGCCGGCATCAACGCACCAGTCGGACAGGCCTGCACGCATTCTCCGCAGGCGACACAAGTACTGTCACCCATTGGATCGCCGAAGTCGAAAACAATTTCTGCGTGCGATCCCCTATAGGCCATTCCGATCACATCATTTACCTGCACTTCGCGGCAGGCACGCACACAGCGGGTACACTGGATGCAGGTATCCAAATTAACTGACATCGCAGGATGTGAGTTATCAAAAGCCGGTTGGACCCGCCTTGAGAATCGGGGCTTGCTCAGACCTAATTTTTCCACCCATTCATCAAGTTCCGAATTTGGTGTGTAAGGCGATTTTCCGGATTCAGGCATATCAGCCAGCAACAGTTCCAGCACCATTTTTTGTGAATGGACTGCACGTTCGCTCTTGCTGTTGACTTTCATACCCTGCTGCGGGTAACGACAGCAGGACGGCGCCAGTACGCGCTCACCTTCAATTTCCACCACACAGGAGCGGCAATTGCCGTCCGTACGGTAACCCTCTTTGTAACACAGTCGAGGAATGTCTGCGACTCCTGCACGATCCGCCGCCTGCAAAATCGTTTCGCCGACCAAAGCCTCAAGCGTTTGTCCGTTAAGTTCAAATGAAATTGTCTCCATTTTACACCTCCTGCGGAAAGTATTTCATTACACAGCGTAACGGATTCGGTGCGGCTTGACCCAAACCGCAAATTGAAGCATCTTCCATTGTCTGCGAGAGTTCTTCTAAAAGGGATTTATTCCAGGTTTTTTGTTCCATCAGTGGAATGGCTTTTGCTGTTCCAACCCTGCAGGGAGTGCATTGTCCACAGGATTCGTGTTCAAAGAATCTCATTGCGTTAAGTGCCAGTTTACGTGCACTATCCTGATCAGAAAAAACAATCACTGCAGCAGAACCGATAAAAGTGCCATGTTCCTGAAGCGTATCGAAATCCAGCGGCAAGTATCCAAGTGAAGCTGGAAGCATTCCTCCGGAAGCACCTCCGGGAAAATAACCATAAAAGCTGTGTCCGGGCAGCATTCCGCCGCAATATTCGTCAATCAATTCGAGCATCGAAATTCCTGCTGGAGCAAGATGCACTCCCGGTTTTTGCACACGGCCGCTGACCGAAAATGCGCGCAGACCTTTGCGTCCTCTTCTGCCGTGAGAAGAAAATGATTTTGCGCCTTTTTCTACAATATCACGAATCCAGTGCAGAGTTTCCATGTTATGTTCCAGTGTTGGACGGTCAAACAAACCAACTTCAGCAACATACGGCGGACGCAAACGAGGTATCCCGCGCTTGCCCTCAATCGATTCTATCATAGCCGACTCTTCACCGCAAATATATGCACCGGCTCCACGGCGTAAATAGATTTGTGGAAGTATATCCGGAAAAGCAGATTGCAGTTCTTTAATTTCCCGGAGCAGAATTTCATTTGCCGCAGCGTATTCGTCTCGGAGATAAATATAAATTTCATCAATCCCAACGGCCCAGGCTGCAATCAAAGATCCTTCCAGGAAACGGTGCGGATCAGTTTCAAGATAAAAGCGGTCTTTGAATGTTCCCGGTTCTCCTTCATCAATGTTGACTGCCAGCAATCGAGGCCCTGAAAATCTTTTGACAATTTCCCATTTACTTCCTGCAGGAAAACCTGCTCCGCCTAAACCGCGCAGACCAGAATTTTTCAGTTCATCAATCACAGATTCGGCAGTTCGCTTTCCTGAATTGCATTCCTGAAAAAGCTGATATCCACCGGTGTCCCGATATTGCGAAAAACCCACATATTCAGGGATTTCCGGACGAACTTCTTTTTTATTTACTGCATTCTGTACAGATTCAATTGTTGCCAGATCAAGCGGGTTTTTACCCACCACAGCCACAGGCGCATTTTGACAGCGTCCCACACAAGGCACAGGCTGAATCCGGACACCTTCACCTAAAACATTTTTTAGTGATTCCGTGAGTTCTTTTGCTCCGGACATTTCACAGGTCAGTGAATCGCAAATCCTAACCGTCAAAGGTGGCGGAGGCACATCGTTTTCTTTGATCACGTCAAAATGATGATAAAACGTGGCCACCTCAAAGACTTCTACATGAGCAAGTTTCATTTCATGAGCAAGTGCCACTAGATGCTTTGCAGATAAATAATGAAATTCGTCCTGAATTAAATGCAAAGCTTCAATCAGCATGTCCTTACGGAGCGGCATGTCCGACAGCAGTTTCTGCACTTCCAGCAGAGCTTCTGAATCGACCAGCCGGCCTTTTTGTTTCCCAAGTTTTTTCTTGTTCATTTCTACAAATTGCTAATTAAAATCCACAAAAAACTGTGCAAGGTCTTCAAAAGTTTCAGCCCGCCGAATGAGACGGCTCTGCCCTTGATGCACCAGTACTTCCGCTGGACGCGGACGGGAATTATACTGTGAACTCATCGAAAATCCATATGCACCTGCATCTAAAAAAGCGAGGCGTTCGCCGATAACTGGAGAAGGCAACTTGCGCTCAATTTTATCTCCGGATCTACTAAAAATATCACCGCTTTCGCAAATATATCCAACGACAACAACATCCTCTTCATCACCTGAATATCGACTGGCATTAAGGATTTTGTGATAGGATCCGTACAACGTCGGACGCAGCAGGTGATTGAATCCGGAATCTACTCCCACAAAGCGGTGTTTTGGAGTATCCGTGATGTTTGTGACAGTTGTCAACAAAATTCCAGCAGGTCCTACCAGCAATTTCCCTGGTTCAATTTTCATTGATATTTCTCTGCCGTAACACTGCCTGAATTCCGTAAAGCGCCTGGTCATTTTTTGACTTAAATCTTTCATATCCAAAGCCTGCTGTTCCGGTCTGTATGGAATTCCAAAACCGCCGCCAAAATCAATGAACTCCAAATCCGGAAATTTTTCAGCCACAGCTAAAATCATTTCCATGGCCTCCAGCATTGGTTCTGCAGAATAAATTCCAGTACCGATGTGAGAATGAACACCGTTCAATGTCAGTTTATATTTTGTTGCCAGTGCAAGTGCAGCATCGATTTGATCGTGATAAATTCCAAATTTTGAATCCGGACCACCGGTGATACAGTGTGCGTGATGACCAGCACCAATTCCAGGGTTGATCCGCACAGATACGCTTGTCTGTGGAAATCGTTGACCAAATTTTTCCAGCAAAACGAGTGAACCCAGATTGACTGAGACCTCCTGCTCCACACAATATTCAATTTCTGCAAGGGAGTTGTTATTACCGGTAAAAATAATTTGCTGCGGCTCAAATCCTGATTCCAGAGCCAAACGCACCTCGAATTCTGATACTGCGTCAATTGACGAACCTTCTTCTCGGAGAATTTTCAATAGTGATGGATTAGAATTTGCTTTCATGGAATAATGTATTTCCAGCAGTCCTTCAGGAAACCCGGAAGACAATTGACGGAACTGTGAACGCAAGACTGACTCCTCGTAAACATAGAGTGGTGATCCATATTCCTGCATCAGTGTTTCAACAGATATGTCTTCCAAAAAAAGAGTGTCGTTAATAATATTCATTGAACAGTTAATTTTTTATCAATTTTAATCCGGCTTTCAAAATTATTGTATTACATTGCATGGACCTGAACTTTCAACCCTTGTATTCTAACTACTACAAAACAAAAATGCGAATCAAAATTGCCTTACGGCGTGTCATAAAATCAGGAACTAAGGTGAACAAGTGAATAGAAAACGTTTTATCAGACTTTTGCTGCTCTGGTTGTCCACATTTTTAATGGGTGGAATAGTTGCAGTACTGATCTATGTACAAATGGCTGTAAATCAGGAAAATATAGTTGGCTCACTGGAAATTGACTCTCCAGAAGTTGAGGCAGATAGCGAAACGATTGAACCAGTCAGCGAAGAAGCGGGTCCTGAACCAAAGCCAGGAGCAGTAGGAACAGCTGACATTTCAGAAGACGCAGAGTATTCGCATTTAGTAGAGACTTCAAAGCCATTCTGGAATGTTTTTCCTATCAACAAGCCCGGTGTATCAGCAGAGAACTGGCACACTATTCTAGTGCAGAACCGCTTCAAAATTGACTACACCATTACTCCACTTTCCCAGAGGGACTGGCATCTTGTCAGGATTAACAATTCTATACGAGTTCAGTTCCGCTCTGAACTGGCGGCAATAAAAGACATTCTGTACCGCAAAAAACGGGGTAAGTTTTCGGTTCAACTGGTTTCAATTGAAGGTGGACAGTTTCAACTGGCAGTTTCTTTGATGAGTCGACTTCTGCATGCCGGACACTATGCATATCTTCATCGGACAGATGCAGAATTTGATGGGAAATTCTGGTATCGAGTAAGAGTGGGATTTTTTAAAAATCTTGAAGATGCCCTCACTACAGGCAAAAAAATATTTGAAAAATTTAAGGATGAGGAATTGTTTTCTGAAAACTTCATGCCCGTCCAGCCGGGCCCACAAGAACTTTCACGTCCGGTGATTGATCTAAGACAGCCTTTGAACAAGCCGTGGGTTATTGAACTTCCTCTTTACGATGTGCAGAATAAGGCGCTGAAAGATCTTGCTGAATTAAATACAGAAATCGACTTCAGTTATATTTCACAAAAGCTGAAATCTGCTTCATCAGGTAAGCTGGCGTATCGGATACGGATAGGATTTTTTGAAACAAAGAGAGAGGCAGGCGGAATGATTTACAGACTAAAAAAGAAGTTTCCGAAATTAAAAAGAATGAAGCGTGTACATTTATGAAAAGAGCTTCAGTAAGGTTGTTAAGTGGATAGGTCTGTAGAACGACCCATAAATTAATTTATAAAAAGAGATTCCGTATCAGTTTTCTGCACCGGATTGGTTTTGCTGCCATTCCAGCGAGAGTTGCTGTGCCTCAGCAATTTGAGTACGGGTCATACGTTTTTTAACCTCGTTTTTCATTTCTCTTGCATTTTCGTTGCCCCGTGCTGCAGCCAGGTTAGCCCATTTATAGGCTAAAACAAAACTTTCCAGTATCCCTTCACCTGAGGCATACATAACAGCTAGATTGAGCTGTGCTTTTGTATTCCCCTGCTCGGCAGCTTTTTTATACCAGAATACAGCCTGTGAAGAATCTTCATTTACTCCAGTACCGTATTTATACATAACAGCTAGATTGAGCTGTGCTTCAGTATCTCCCTGCTCGGCAGCTTTTTTGTACCAGTATACTGCCTGGGTATAGTTTTCATCAGTCCCTTTTCCATACTCATACATCTGACCAAGATTCAACTGTGCATTTGCATCACCCTTCTCAGCAACTTTTTTGTACCAGAAAAAAGACTGAGAATAATCCTCCGCGGCAACTTTCCCGTTTTGGTAGATAATACCGAGTTTCAGCTGTGCATTTGTTTCTCCATTTTTAGCAGCATTTTTATACAGGCTAATCGCCTGAGAGTAGTCTTGTTCCACTCCTTTACCGTTTTCGTGCATCCAACCCAGTCTAGTCTGTGCCTCAGAGAGTCCCTGCACAGCCGCACTTTTGTACCAATGTACTGCATTGGTATAATCCTGTGTTGTACCTTTTCCGTACTCATACATTATTCCTACGTTTAACTGCGCGTGTGCGTCACCCTGCTGGGCTACTTTTTTGTACCAGTAAAAAGACTGGGTGTAATCCTCCACAGTACCATTGCCGTTTTTGTAGATGATGCCGAGTTTCAACTGTGCTTTTGTGTTACCCTGCTCAGCGGATTTTTTGTACCAGTAAATTGCCTCTTTAAGATCAGCTTCAATTCCTTTGCCGTTTTCATACATCCAGGCAAGACTGGCCTGTGCTTCTGGATGTCCCCGTTCAGCCGATTTCTTGTACCATGTAACTGCTTCTTCATAATCCTGTTCTACGCCCTTGCCGTATTGAAACATAAATCCCAGATTTAACTGTGCGCCTGTGTCTCCCAAGTCAGCAGCTTTTTTGTACCAGTAAAACACTTGTGTATAATCCTTGCGGACACCCTTCCCGAATTTGTAAAAAAGTGCGAGGCTCAACTGTGATGTTACGTCGTCCTGTTCTGCAGCTTTTTCATACCATAAGATAGCCTCTGTATAATCCTGTTTCACACCTTTCCCATATTCGTACATCAGGCCAAGATTGGTCTGGGCTTCGGCATATCCTTTTTCAGCAGGTTTTTTAAACCAATAAACCGCCTGTGTGTAGTTTTCCTCTACACCTCTTCCGTATTTATACATAATACCAAGATTCAATTGTGCTTCTGCCTGTTCCTGATCCGCAGCTCTTCTGTACCAGTAAACGGCCTTTTTGTAATTAACTTTTATCCCTTTACCATTTGCATACATAACACCCAGATTCAACTGTCCTTCAGCCTGCCCTTTTTCGGCAGCTTTTTGATACAATGAGAAAGCATGTTGATAATCCTGAGCCACTCCTTTCCCGTTTTCATACAACCAGCCGAGATTAGTTTGTGCAGCAGAGTGCCCTGTTTTAACTGCCTTTTTCAGCCAGTAAGCAGCCTTAATGTAGTCTGTTTCCACACCTTCACCGTTTCTATAGACAACACCAAGATTTAACTGTGCATTTGCATATCCTTGTGAAGCTGCTTTCTCAAACCAGAAAACTGCCTTAGATTGATCAAGGTCAACTCCAAGGCCTTTTTTGTACATAATGCCGAGATTTAACTGTCCTTCAGCCCTACCCAGGTTTGCGGCTTTTTTATACCAAAAAACGGCCTGAGTGTGATCCAGTTCAACACCTTTTCCGTTTTCGTACATCCAGCCAAGATTTGTCTGTGCACCGGAATGTTTTTGTTCTGCAGCTTTTTTGTACCAGAGAAGGGCCTTTACGAGATCCTTCTTTACACCTTCACCGTTTTCGTACATCCACCCAAGTGCATACTGAGCATTTGCATTATCCTGTTCTGCAGATTTGTTATACCAGTAAGCCGCCTGTACATTGTCTTCTCTTACGCCTTTGCCGAAGTCGAACAAATTTCCAATATTGAACTGCGCAGCCGCGTCTCCTTGCGCAGCAAGAGGTCCCCATGCTTTGATAGCAGCGGAGAAGTCTCCCCGTAGATGGGCCTCATAACCCTTCTGAAAATTGCCTGCTGCAAACGAAAAAACTGGCAGAAACAGACAAAGAAAAATTGTATTGAAAATTCGCTTGAGCAACCCCCTCATGAAATAAACAGGGAATACCGGAACTATATTTTGAGACATGATATTTTTTTGAGTTTTTAGATAACTCATTTTATAACATTAATTGCAGTATTTTACAAGATTGCTGATTTCAGAAATGTGGTGATTAGTGAAAAATATTTTTCATGGTAAGTTGGATAGTTGAAGACTGAAGTCGGAAAAAACTCATTAAAGAGCCGCTCCCTTTTTTCCGGATTTCATTTCAGTTTAACCCCATTACCCCACTTTGCAATGATATTTCCGTCTCTGTCGAACCAGTTGATGTTCCATGGAGCATCTTCTCTGAACTCACCCACCCATTTTTCACCATCCGGAAAATAGAAGGTTCCCATACCGTTCCAAGCTCCATCCGTGTATTCTCCAACATACCTTGTTCCATTGCGATAAATTAAAGTACCCTTGCCGTTGGGTCTGTCGTTTTCAATTTCCCCTTCATATTTTCCACCTTCATCTTCAACTCCATTTTCATACCAGATCCATTTCCCTTTTTCTTTACGGGTAAACAAAACTCCCACCAATTTTTTTTCAATTATCTCAACGCCGTCAGTATACCTGGAAATTATCTTATCGTCTTTGTCGAATTCAGTAACGTTCCAGGGTTTATTTTCTTTGAACTCACCCACACCTTTTTTACCTTCAACAGAAGTAAAGGTTCCTTGACCATGAAATTTACCTTCTTTGAATTCTCCTTCATAGATACTTCCTGATGGATAGGTAAATGTTCCCCATCCGTTGGGTTTGTCGTTTTCAATTTCTCCTTCATATATATAATCCTGTTCTTCGTCACCTGCCTCAAACCATTCCATACTTCCAAACTCCTGACGAAAAAACAAAACTCCTTCTTTTTTATTGTCAATCAGCAAAACTCCATCTGCATATTTGGCAATTATTTTTCCGTTAATGTCGTATTTTGTAATGTTCCACTCCGCATTTTCTTTCCACTCTCCAGTCATTTTTTCTCCGGAAGTAAAAATGAAGGTTCCCTGTCCGTGTTGCATCCCGTCGTGCCACTGACCCATGTATTTCGTTCCATCAGAAAATAAGGTAACTCCCAAACCCTCTGGTTTTTCCTCTTTTATTTCACCTTTGTATTTTTGCTGTGTTTCATCATCACCAAAACTCTTCCAGACCTTTCCGGAAGATATTTCCCAAAGATATAAGACACCGGTTTCTTTGGATTGAGCCAAAATGGAAGTAGAAAAAAATGGAACTGCAAAAAAGATTGAAGTAAAAAAAAGGGTAAATAAAAGTAAAACAGAAAATTTTTGTTCCATACTGATCTTAATTAGTTTGTTTTGCACAGTATTGATTTTGGTTTGTTTCAACGAGTTTAGTTAATTATCCTCTTTCCATTCTCCATATTAACAAATGTTTTAGAACAGACACAGAATTATTTCGGTAGCAGGAGAGGTGGTGTTAATTGAATTCATTTTTATGATTATTAATTTTTATCAATCAGAAAGAATTAGTTTTCCCTCTCTATTTTTCTTTCCATCCTTCCATTTTCCTATAAGCTTTGCCCCATCGGGATAAGTGTAAGTTCCGTTACCATGGACCTTCCCATCCTTCCATTCTCCAGCAAATATATCGCCATCAGAAAAAGTATATGTACCTTGTCCATGTTTTCTTCCATCCCTCCAGTTTCCCTCATACCTGTCTCCATCAGAAAAGAAATATACTCCTTCACCATGTTTTTTCCCCCTTCTCCATTCTCCCACATACCTGTCTCCATTAGGGAAATAGTATGTACCATCACCGTGTTTTTCCCCTCTCTTCCAGGCTCCGACATATTTAGCATCCTGAATTTTTGGTTTCCCCTGATGCAGCATTTCCCAGATAATTAGAGCAAATACTATACTTTCACCCCATCCCGGAATCATGACTGACAGCAGTAATACTGAAGATTTAGTCTCGCTGTAATGAGTGTAGGTTCCTTGTCCATCCGGTTTCCCTTTTCTGGTTTCACCTTCGTATATCCCATCCTTTTCCTCATCGCCATCTTCATGCCAGCCCCATTCGCCAAATGATTCACGGTAAAAGTAAACGCCTTTTGCAGAGTCGTTGCTTTTAGTTGCACAGGATATTGTGCTCAGACAAACACATGTAATCTGCAAAATAATTAGAATATTTTTCATCTATTTCTAAATAGGACTCGCTGAAAAAGTTTTTCTTTTGTCATTCCGGACTTGGTCCAGGATCCAGGTCACTGTTCAGTTTGAGTACAATATTTGAAGCGTTTCCCCTGGATCCCGGTTCTATGCTATGCTTCGCCAGGAATGACAAAGAAGAAAAATCTAAAGAAGCACAACTAATTTTCTCGTGAGGTCACCTTGATTGAAAATGGACTCAAACAACTGAAGTGCGAGGCTTTTAGAGCTTTTTCAGGAAACACTCTGCAATTGACATCATCAATCGAATAATTGCTTATTGATATTATTGAATAATATCATTTTTCAGCAAGACCTAAAAAGCTGAACTAAATTGCCCGTAAATTTTATACATCTTAAATACATATGATACGGTTGTAAAAAGACCCAAAACTGTGTCATTTAGAGCAAAGCGAGAAATCTAGCAGAAGCTATTACGCTAATATCATTAAGATTTATCCCTAAGGTAAAATGACAAATTGTAGACCTAAGTCTTTTTGCGTGACCGTCATATATGATTAAATATATATTCAATCATATATCATAACGAAAATACTCAGACGAAGTTCCACGGAAGCTGAACTCTGAGACATTATCAAGCTCTCCGGGATTTGGATTAATGTTGACTACAACGGCTCCGGAAAGTCGTGCCTGTTCCGCCAGCCATACTGGAGTGTGAATTACACCTGCGGTTCCAATCACAAGTAAAATGTCACAGCTACTGCATGCACTAACAGATTCCGGAAGTGGGTAGTCATCATAGCTCTCGCCTATAAAACAGACATGCGGTCGCCAACCGCATAATTCTTCATCCTCCGGAGGTGATTCGACCCAAGATTGCGGCAAAGGTCTTCGTTCTCCGGTTTTAAGATTTCTCATTTCCCGAATGCAACCGTGGATTTCAAAAACTTTCTGACTGCCGGCCTTGCGGTGCAGACCGGAAATGTTCTGAGTAACAATTCCGTTGAATTTTTCACCTATTTCAGCTTCAAGTTCAGCCAGAGAAAAATGGGAGGCAGCAGGAGGGGTTGCGTGGTAGCTGACAAATCGCTTCAGGTACCAGCGCCATTGACGGATCGGTTCTGAATTGAGTGCATCCACAGAAGCAAGATAAACCGTCTCTTTATCTTCATAATATCCTTTTTCACCGCGAAAGGAGGGCAGTCCGGACTCAACGTCAATTCCCGATCCGGTAATCACAGTTACATTGGAACGTCCTTCCCTCAAACCGGATAGTGTGAATTCCCTGGGAAGCTTATCCGGCATGTTTCAGGTTTATTTCAGAGTTTGCAAGCAAATATGGAAAAACTGAAAAGAATTTTTGATGAATTTTATACCAGGTAGAGATATTTACTTCAATTTTTATTCTATTGTGCACTTTCTTTTTTTGGGCAATTAAACATCCATTTAATACCAAACTTATCAGTTAACATTCCAAATTTATCACCCCAAAACTGTTCTTTCAGTGGCATCGTTGGCTGTCCGTCCTGTTTGAGTTTTTCGTAAGTTAGCTCCATTTTGAGAGGATCCTCGAAACCTAAACTCAGATGAACACATGAGCTATCTGTTTTAGAACTTTCAGTACTGTCCATATTGTCAGAGGCTAAAATAGAGACTCCCCAAAACTTCAATTCTACATGCACTATTTTATCTTTATGAGATTCCGGAACCTCCATTGGTGAATCTCCGTATCTTCCCATTAAACCAATTTCGCCGTTGAAACATTCTTTATAAAAATTGACTGCTTCTTCGCGGTTACCGTTAAACATCAAGTAAGGTGCAAATTTTTCCATTTTCAAATCCTTACCTTCAAAGTAAATTTTTTTTTTCAGTCACTGAATTCTCAAGCAGGATTAAACTGCTCAAGCGAAACTTCCAGGAGACATTTAAATTCACGGGCAAAATCGACAGATATACGTGCATGCACAGCGCCCTGTTTATCAAAAAAACGCTGTTCACCACGAATTCCTAAAGCTCCCTCGTGCCACACATTGGGATGGATGTATAGACCCTCGTGACCACTGAAATGAAAACACACAAAATCTTCGGGACTTATATCGTCCCCCGGAAGAGCCAAAGGAACGACGAACGGTTTTTTCGTTTCAGGAAAGAAGCACTGACCGCCATCCGGATGATAATTGGCATGCCACACCAAGAGGGTTTTCGGATCCCGTGTATGATGTTCATCAGCCTTCTTTGGTTCAGTCCCGTATCCTAAAATGTAGTGACCGCTTACTGCAGAATTGCGTCCGTAAAGAATATCTCCCTTCCATTCACAGATAAAAAGTCCTTCCGTTGTTCCCCCCTCATCACCGCTGTCCGGATCGACCTCTCGATGACCTTGCGCAGGCCAGCGAACTATTTCAATTTCGACCTCATCCGTATCACTGACAATATGCCCGTAACCGGCAAGTGACTCTGCTGTAGCTTCGACAATTGGAATTGTCACTCGCTTAAGGCCTGATGGAATTTCGGGATTCAGATAATTCGGAGCGGTTTTCATAAGGTTTTGTAGCTAGAGGTAGGAACTTAGAGAACAATTATTTCATTCTAACTTTTTCATGAAATTTTGTTGAAGCCTCTGCGTGACTATTTTGACACAGAAGTCAGGCTTCTCCACAGCCACGCCAAGGGATCGTAAAAGGCTCCAGCTACACGCTCCTTTAGCGGAATGATCGCGTTATCAGTGATAGCGATATCTTCCGGACAGACTTCAGTACAGCATTTGGTAATGTTGCAGTAGCCAATGCCGAAGACGTCTTTGAGTTCCTTCAGTCGATTGAGGGTATCCAGAGGATGCATAGCCAGTGAAGCAATACGAATGAGGAAACGCGGTCCTGCAAATTCCTTAACCTGTTGGTCTCGCATGACATGACAAACATTCTGGCAGAGGAAGCATTCGATACATTTGTGGAATTCCTGAATGCGCTCGATGTCCTTCTGCTGCATCCTGTAAGTTCCATCGGCCTCCCTGGGTTTTGGTTTGAGAGGACGAATGTGTTGATTGATTTCGTAATTCCAGGAGACATCGGTGACGAGGTCTCTTATGTGGGGGAGGCGCCGAATGGGTTCAATCTGAATGGGTTCATCCATCAGAAAAATACTTAGAAGACTCATATTTAAAGAAAGTGGATTTCATATAGATTAAGTTTTTTTTCAATATATCTTCGAGCTGGTTCAACCGTTTTTTGAGATCCATCACCCTTTCAAACAGGATGCTAAGGAAAAACCACCAAAGTCTTTGCCAGTGGTCAAACTGGCTTGATTAGTCAAATTTAGACTTTTCATACTTAATGATGCGTGGTGTTTAATTATAATTTTATATTCTCCAAAGAATAAATGCTGCGACTATGGTTCCGGTAATGGCACCACCATAACAGAGGAGAGAGATCAGGAAACTTATTGGCTTCAGACCAATATCAATGAGTGTAAAGCGAAAACGGTGTGCCCAATGAAAAAATGGCAGAGCAATCACAAAAAAAAGGACCAGTTTGACGACGGGATTTTTTACTGCATTGTGAATTCTTTCAAAAGTCACCTCCCCTGCTAATTCAAACGGTAGAATCACTCCAGTGATGATTAGAAGCATTGGAAACACCATAGCAGAGATCATGCCACCAGCAGAAAACAACAACCACAAGACAGGTTCATTTGATTTTGACATTTTAACCTCCTAATATGAGCCAAGAGATTATCAGGGAGACAACCCCCCAACTGAGATAAACTGCCCCGGCGATTAACGCATTCGGGATTCTTTCCTCTCCAAGATGGAGTACCATGATCTTTGGCGTCAAGTTAAACCATGTGATGGCATGGTACAAAATAAAGGTGAATGAGATCAGATGAAGCACCATGCTGATGGGAGACTTTAAAGACAAAATCAGTGTGGCATAGGCTTCCTGACTGTCTCCAGCTTTTGCAATAAACACTAACAGAAACAGGCAATAGCCTGCGACAAAAAGACTGGTGAATTCTCGGATCACAAAGAAAAAATAGGGTTTGCTTTCCAACCACCAAGTGTTGGAAACAGGTTTTCGGTAGGTGGTCATTTCCCCTTACTCCGTGGAATCATCATTTCCTTGAACCAGTCCAGGGTACTGGAAACCTTTGCTCGCTGGATTGCTGCTGCTGGGTCCACATCTTTCGGACATACAACGCTGCACTCTCCTACAAAAGTGCATTCCCAGATCCCCTCATGGCTGGCAATCACTTCCTGACGCTGATTACGGCCCTGATCCCGTGAATCCAAGTTGTAGCGCTGAGCCAAAGCGATGGCCGCGGGCCCTACAAAGCTGGAGTCAAGTGCATAGATGGGACAGGCTGCGTAGCAGAGCATACAATTAATACACAAGGTGTACTGTTTGTAGTGAGCTAGCTCTGCAGGAGACTGAAGATATTCACCTTCTTCAAGAGGTTTTTCCTCCCCCTCCTTTCTGAGAAGATAAGGTTTAACCTCTGTCAGTTTGTTCATGAAATCGTCCATCTCAAAGATGAGATCCCGCTCTACTGGGAATCCTTGCAGAGGTTCAACACGAATTTTACGGGAGGGGTAGTCTTTCAGAAAAGCTGAACATGTCAGTTTTGGCTCACCGTTGACCATCATTCCACAACTCCCACAGACACCCATGCGGCAGGACCAGCGATAGGAAAGTGTGCCATCAATTTCATCCTTTATGTAGTTGATGGCATCGAGAACCACCCAGTCCTCTCTAAAGGGGACTTCGTAACTTTTAAAAAAAGGTTCAGTGTCCTGCTCAGGACAATACCGAAAAATTTCCAACTCAAAAGATTCAGACACGCTCACTCCTCTTTTCCATAGATACGTTCCGCTGGTGGCCATTTAGTAATAACGACATCTTGATATTCGATACGGCTTTCAGCCTCGGTTCGATACGCAAGAGAATGCCGCAGAAAATTCTCATCATCTCTGTTTACAAAGTCAGTGCGTTGATGAGAACCTCGACTTTCCCTTCTTGACAATGCGCTAAAAATGATTGATTCTGCAACGTCAATCATGTTCTCAAGCTCTAAAGCCGAAGTCAATTCCGTATTGAAATTCAGACTTTTGTCCTCAATAAGTATCGAAGAAAATCGATCTTTCAATTCTTCGATTTTGTTGCATGCCTCCTTTAAACCTGACTCTGAACGAAAGATGTCCACACTCTGTTCCATGACTTGATGCATCTCCTTACGGAGGGTGGCGATTCGCTCAGAACCGCCATCTTTTTGCAAGAAGTCGCGAGTGATTCTTTTATACTCATCGGCTCCCTGTTTTTCAAGTGCTTCCAGATTAATCTCGGAATGTTCGGCGGCAAAAACTGCTGCTGCCTGTCCTGCGCGGGCACCATAGACCAAGATTTCAGTCAGTGAATTTGATCCTAGTCGATTGGCCCCATTAATGGAAACGCAGGCGCATTCACCGGCAGCAAAAAGTCCAGGTAAAATTGTACTGCAATCTATATTTGTATCGATACCCCCCATCATGTAGTGGACTACAGGTCGAACGGGAATTGGCTCATAGACTGGATCAATCCCTACGTAATTTTTTGTGAGTTCCCTTACAAATGGAAGTTTCTTGTCAATTTTCTTCTTTCCTAAATGTCGTATATCTAAGTGTACTACATCTCCAAAAGGCCCGGGGATAGTCTTTTCTTTCTCTCGTTCTTTTATAAAGGCTTGGCTTAACCTGTCCCTGGGGCCTAGCTCCATGCTTTTTTTGACTGGATGCTTGGGATCTTCAATGTCTAGAGGCATTCCCAGATCATAGTCTTGGAGATACCGGTAGCCTTCCTTATTAACAAGGATGCCTCCTTCTCCTCGGGCCGCTTCAGTAATAAGTATACCTGTTCCTGGCAGACCTGTGGGATGATACTGTATGAATTCCATGTCCTTCAATGGAATACCAGCCCGGTAGGCCATAGCCATTCCGTCACCTGTCTTAATCGACCCGTTAGTAGTGAAGGGAAAAACACGACCTGCTCCCCCTGTGCACATGATAACCGACTTTGCAGCTATCACCTTCAGGATCCCGGAACGCATTTCAATGGCCGTTACACCTTGGCACCTCCCATTTTCAACCAAAATTTTGGTAGCAAACCATTCATCATGACGGATGACATTATTGTATTTCAGAGAAGTTTGGAAAAGTGTATGGAGCAAATGGAAGCCCGTTTTATCAGCAGCAAACCAAGTCCGTTCTATCTTCATTCCTCCGAACGGGCGGACAGCTACAGTACCGTCAAGCTCCCGAGACCATGGACAGCCCCAGTGCTCCATCTGTATCAATTCTTTAGGAGCTTCATTCACAAATAGTTCCACTGCATCCTGATCACACATCCAGTCACCTCCTCCAATGGTGTCCAAACAGTGATCATTGAAACTATCATTGTCTTTGATAACCGCTGCAGCACCCCCTTCAGCAGCCACAGTATGACTTCGCATTGGATAAACCTTACTAACCAAAGCGACTTTTAGTTTGGGATTTGTTTCACCAATAGCAATGGCCGCTCTTAATCCTGCACCTCCTCCTCCCACTATAACAATATCATACTGAAGAGCCATTTGTATTAACCTAATAGTGTCATTTTAATAACCAAATTCACCTTTAATTATTTATTTTATAAAAGCAAAATTAAAAAATATAGGCCCAATTAAGGGAAAGTACTAAATTAATTTTGTTCTAAATTGCGTAATTGTGAGATTAAATCTGCATATCGCAAGAACCCTCTGAACGAAATTCTTTATTGCAAATAGTTGAACTGGAAACCTGAAAAATAATTTAAATACCACTCAAACTAAACCACTGTTCCAACTCCTACGCCGAGGCCATCTTCAAAAGAGAACGAGAGAATGACATCGTAGCTGAGAATAACGCAAAAGACAAGAGCGAGGTAAAGGAAATAGCAGTGCAAATTCTGGAACAGAAGCAAAAACCGTTCACCACGGTAATTCTGAGGTCTTCCTCCCACCGCGCAGGCCGACGGTGTTAGAAAAAGCGACCTGTAATAGGCCTTGCAGTAATAGTAGCAGGTGAGCCGAAATCCGGCTGGAGCCCAGAGGATCAGAAATGCCGGTGAAAGGGGCCACCAGTCATATTCAAGCAGTGGTGCATAAAAGGGGGAGAGATAGGATTCTCATTGATAGAGTTCATTTTGAAACGCTGCCCAGGTAGAATATACAACGAATGCCAGCAGTCCTATGGCCGTGAAAAAAGGTCCGATCCACCAGGAATCTCTACGGGGTGGATCCATATTAAAAACGGGTATTTTCGGAAACTGTGTGTTTGCAACGTTTTCTAAGAATATCAAACATTTAACCTTCGCAGGGT
>Ga0208205_100011_pt1 | contig 31974 bp, 29 predicted proteins | sample DeeseametaMP1494_FD_184185 | JGI IMG/M metagenome (GOLD analysis project Ga0208205, IMG submission 184185) | Marine microbial communities from the Deep Pacific Ocean - MP1494 (SPAdes) | ecosystem: Environmental > Aquatic > Marine > Oceanic | place: South of Fiji, South Pacific Ocean | collected... | reverse complement strand
CCAAAGCCGTCCGGGCCAGACAAAATCAGTCTGCAGAAAGAACCGAGAAATTCGACGGATTCAACTTTAACCGAAAATGAATTCGCTGCATTTTTATCATCCGCACTACATAAAATATCTTCGGGTCGTACCGTCACCCGAACTTTACTGCCCTCCGGAATGTTTGCGGTTTCACAATCAAGTGTGTTTTCTCCAATAAGCACCTTCCCTGAGTTTGTTACTTCTCCCTGCAAAAAATTCATCACGCCGATAAAATCTGCGACAAAAGGTGAGGCAGGTGCACTGTAAATTTCCTCTGGTGTTCCAACCTGTTCGATTCGACCTTCATTCATCACGACTATTCGGTCTGCCATCGAAAGGGCTTCTTCCTGATCGTGTGTGACCAGAATTGTGGTCACGCCGAGTCGTTCGTGCAAAGAACGAATTTCATGGCGTAATGTGGCGCGGACACGGGCATCAAGTGCACTCAGAGGTTCGTCGAGTAGCAGCAATCCCGGTGAAGTAGCGAGTGCACGGGCAAGTGCGACACGCTGCTGTTGTCCTCCTGAAAGCTGTGCGGGATATTTCCCGGTTTGTTCCGGCATACCAACAAGTTCCAATAAATCATTGACTTGTTTCCGGATTTCCGGTTTGGGAATTTTTTGATTTTCCAGACCATAGGCCACATTCTGGAAAACCGTCAGGTTCGGAAAAAGCGCATAGGATTGGAAAACGATACCGAAATCCCGTTGAGATGGAGGCAGGTTGGAAATATCCTTTCCGGCTTGTGTAATGCTTCCGGAAGATTGCGGATCAAGTCCGGCGATGGCTCTCAAAAGCGTGGTTTTTCCACATCCGGACGGTCCGAGAAAACAGATGAATTCGCCGTCGTTAATTTCCAGTGAAAGTTCCTGAACTGCTACAAACTCACCAAAATGTTTGGTGAGATTATCTATGCGAAGAAAATTTTGTTTTGATTCAGGCATGGTAAGGTGTGAAGATCCGGGCCGAAAGAAAATCCGACCCGGGAAAAAGGAAATTTGAAACCAGAATTACTTAGCTTCAGACTTTCCGTCGTAACGTTTTTGCCACTGAGCAAGAATTCGCTTGCGGTTCACTGCTGCAAATTCAAAGTCATTGTCAATCATGGCCTCAAGTATTCCGGCAGGGAAATACTTGACCGGCTTGGCAACTCCGGGATAGGCTACAACTGCATAGCCTTTATTGTAAAGCACATTTGCTTTTTTCGTGATCGACCAATCTGCCAGAGTTTGTGCGGCAGCAAGTTTTTTGGTCCCTTTCACGATTGCAGTTGCTTCCATGTCCCAGCCAACTCCTTCTTTTGGTAAAACGATTTCCAGAGGGGCACCGGCGGCTTTGGATTTTGCACCACGGAATGCAAAGGAAATTCCAATCGGAGTTTCACCTCTAGCTGCCTGTTTGCAGGGCTTTGAGCCGGAATGGGTGTACCAGGCGATGTTTTTATGCAGGTTGTCCATGAACTGCCATCCACCGCGCTCTCCGTATATTTGAAGCCAGGAGGAAACATCAAGAAATCCCGTACCGGATGAATTTGGATTTGGCATGACAAGATGTCCTTTATAGACAGGATCGGTGAGATCCATCCATGAGGTTGGAGTGGGTAAATTGTTCTTTTTTGCTTCTACCGTGTTTACACAAACAGCGGCAATCCACGCATCCATTCCGGTCCAGCTTGGTGGATTAGCCGAATCACGGAACTTCGAATCAAGCTTACCCAAACCTTTAGGCGCGTAAGGTTGCAGCATTCCTTCTGATTGGAGTAACATCAAACTGGTTGCGGCCAGGCCCCAAATAATATCGGCTCTGGGGTTGTTCTTTTCCGCAAGCAGTTTTGCAGTGACAATCCCAGTGGAATCGCGCACCCAACGGATTTTGATATCCGGATGATCTTTGTTGAACTCAGCCGCATAGCGTTTGAGGTCTTCTGCTTCCACTGCTGTATAAACAGTTAGATTTTCTGCACTTACCGGAATGGCAAGCATCAGGCCCAAAACTACTCCGAGAACACCCCGGCTAAGTTGGGTCATTGTATAAACGAGATTTTTCATTGGTCTCTCTAAACATGGGTTAAAAAACCAGCTGCCGTTATTCTCTGAAAACAGAATTCGACAACTGTTGATATCTCGGAATCTTTTATTTTCTGATCCGAGGGAAACCCTGCCGGCAAGAATCACTACGAGTGATCTGCGTCTCAGCAAGGCTGAAAATACAAACACATGTATTTTCCTAAAGACACTATAGCATGTGTGAAAAGCCTCCGCCAGACAAAATAAAAAAAGCATTGCTAGAAGCTGAGGTGAACATTATCAGTGCCTATCAATAATGGACTGCAAAGTTTGACTCCTTCTTATACCACACACTAATCACAAACTGAGTCCCCCCAATATTTTTGCACTTGGTATATCTCTTTAATATGTTGATGAAACAACTGCATCTCTTTTTCTTTTCGTTGTTCATCCCAACCGCATAGTTCTGCCATCACAGTTGCCACTCCAGGAACTGCAGATTTGCCTTGATCAATGTCCCAGCCAATTCCCGTCCTGCGTAGTAAAATATCAGCAAGAGAAACAGGTTGTTCTTCAACAATTATTTTCTTTAAAATTTCATCTGAAATGTTCATCTCAACTGATGCCGATCGGCTATTGCGAAGGAGTTTGGTCACTTCGCTTGAACCGGATGAAGGGTGCTGTTTTGCTAATGTTGGAACACATCGTTTTGATACTTCCTTCAATAATTGTTTTGCAATAAGACGGTATGTCATGATGGGACCGCCTGTGAGCATTAAAACATTATGAAGCCCCTCTGATGCTAAATCATGTACTACTACCTCACGATTACCTTGCGGATCACTTGCGTCAAATGTTACCGGATGAATACCTGCATACGAATACAGAATATCCTTTCGCTGAAGACTTAGCTGTGGAAATACATAATTTACCTCTCCAAGCAACCACTCCGCTTCGTCTTCTGTCGCCTTTACTTCATCAAGATTTCCATCATATGGGGTTCTGTTTAACCCGATATAGTGCATTCCATGCCAGGGCAGGAAGTACATTGGTTCGTTTACACGGTTGATGATCATTATTCCCCATTCAGAAAATTCTTCAGGAAGTTTGACGACGATATGGGCACCTTTCAGTCCAATCACTTTGTCAGGTATGACGGATTTCAGTGTTTGGTTGAACCGATTCCCCCAGGGTCCCGTGACATTCAGGATCAACTTAGTTTTTACCATTACTTCTTCAGAAGTTAAGACATCTCTGAGGGTTAGCTGCCAACCTTCAGCTAATTGTTTTGAATGCTGCATCAAGGTGTAATTCCGGACAGTTGCTCCCATTTCTACGGCATCACGAATCGTATCAACCACCAACCTTGCAGCCGATATAAATTGATAATCCTTAAAAACTGAAACACTCTGCAACTGTTTTGAATCTCGAAACCAGTTTTTGAATGGAATTTCTTGCAAATTTTCCCCTGAGAATCTTTGGTACTCCAGCGAATTGTCATGTGGTCCTAACAGATTCAACAATTTAAAAGCAAAATCGACTTGCCACGAACGATAAGGATCATCTTTAAAAATAGGAAAACAAAATCGGAAAGGTCTCACCAACTCCTTCATTGATGAAGAAATGTCACTTCGCGCGATCATCGATTTTCTTGCATTGTGACAGGCAAGATAGAATTTAGATGGATGGAAAACAAAATCCCAAATGGATTTCCCAGGCGCCAAGTGCCGTAAACCGCAATGCAGAATACGGCTGGATTTGCTGGTTGCTCCACCGGCAAAATCTCCTTTGTCAATGATCAAAACTCTGTACCCATCGGAAACCAGCTGCTGTGCCGCACCGGCACCATTTATTCCTGCGCCAACAACTATTACGTCAAATGATTTGTCTGAAAGTTCTGATAACTCACTTCGATTCATTTTTCAAATCTCTACTGATATTTAAAAGAATTAGTATGTTTTTTATTGTCTGTTTAAAAGATTTAAACTTAAATAAACAATTGAAATCACAATCAAGATTTTCCGTAATAGTATAATTAATCTTCATGCAGCAAAGCAAACAACTCCTTCCATACATCTTCCGAATTTTCCTCCTGAATATCCGGAACCGAATTTGCTAAATCTTTTAAATGTTTCCGGAGTTCCTGGACTGAACGGATTTTCAATGACAAAGTCAGATCATCATTTTCAAAATACGGGTCAATTTCCAGTGTTATGCGCGGAGATAAATTCAGTCTTTGACGTCCCTGTTCAAACCTTTGACGCAAATCGCTCAATTCCGGATAGCGCCAAGTATCCAATTGCTGTTTAAGCAAACGATACCGTACAGGGGCTTGAAGGCTGGAACGTCCAATAATCTCCAAAATTTCCGGAAGTTTCAAAACTTCATCTGCAGACATTTCCCTTAAACGACTGACTTCATCCAAAACCTGAAGCAAATTGCGCCATTTCTTTCCCCCTACTTCCATTCTTTCGCTGAGTGCGGCAAGGTCCGGAAGTGCTGACTGCGAAAATTTCAGCAAAGGCAATAAATCTTCAGACCCCAACCGCAGCAAAGATTCGGGCAGAGTCATTGTTTTCAAAACATTGTGCAAATCCAATAATTGACGAACAAGTCTTGCTGAAGGTTTCAAGCCAAGTCTGGGTAAAACTTGATCGGCAATTTCTTCGGTAGTAAAATCGGAATCCTGTAACTGTTTTAATACTCTGCCGATTTGTATTCCGGAAAAATTACCTGAAGATGTGGACAAAGTTTCCAGGCGAATATTTGTCGCCTCCCGCTCCGGCATCGATTCAGGAAGAATAAAGCACGGAATTGGTGTTTCTTGTTGTTTTTGATCGGAGGCAGTATTGTTGGACGTGAGCCAGGAAATGCGCTTGAAGCCGTCAATTATACGATATTTTTTACCCGGAACCGCTTGCAGCAGTAGTGGTATGAGGATTCCATTCTGCTCCAGTGATTTTCCGTCCTCTTCGCTTAGATTACCCGGAAACCAGTTAAAACGAGTCTCAGCGGGGTCAATCCGGCAGACAGTGAGAGTTAACAAGTCCCAGGCGGGCGTTTTTTTCATTTGAAGTAATTGTTCAGGAAGGAATTTTGCAGTTCATTTCGATGCTAATATTTTGATACTTTCAGTATCATCAAACCTTGACTCAGATTCAAGTCCGGAACAAAACAAGACAATAAGTATGCTTGATGCATCTATAATAAGTCTAATTGCACTTGGCGGTGCAGCCCTCTTTGGACTGCAGGGATCTATAAGTCTTGCTGTAAGACATCATCTTGTTCGAGAACTTCAACAGCGGTCTGCCTGCGACAGAGTTGCACATTCCAAAGAAGCAAATATTGCAAATATTCCTGTAGCTTATGGAGCAGTAATTTTTTACGGTCTTGTGCTTTTCCTGCTATTCCGCGGAATGAATCAACCCGAAATACCGCTTTTCTGGCTCAATTCAGCTATGGTTGCAGCCCTGATTGTGACATGTTATTATGCCTACGTCATGTTTTTCAGATTAAATATTGTTTGTATGGGCTGCCTGCGCATCTACCTTGCAAACTTAATGATGGCCGCAGCGCTGCTGGCTTATCAATTTAACTGAATATTTTCCGCATTTTAACCGGACATTCTCTTGCAGATGAAAATTAAAAACGCAGCAAATTGTTTAGCAAAACTAGGACACTCTACCAGGCTTTCAATATACCGTTTGCTGGTCCAGGCTGGACACAGAGGTCTTACTGTTGGTGAAATAGGCAAGCGGCTTGGAATTGCTCCAACTACTCTCAATCATCACTTCAGGGTCGCGGATTCTTTCAAAACAGTTTGCGAACAGATCGAATTGTTTCGGGCTACGGTTCTTCATGTGGATCGTTTACCTTTTAAAATCAGAACCATTAGTTTGGAGTTTTTGGGGAGAGCAGTCCAGAGTAGCGAATTTCTGGAAAGAATGTTGGGAAACGGGTTGGTTATTGCTGAAATGGATGAGTTTTGCTTTTTTACTGGAAAGCCTGATAGTAGCCCCAATTCCGGCTGAAAAGGTTACACAATGGTTCGGTGGAGACAGCGGGTGGACAATCCCTTTCAGCCCGACAATCGGCATTCCGGCTTACCTCAACGGTTATGCGGTAATTCCATTAGTAGCCGGCATGATCGAAAAAGGAATGGTACCGGGAACCGTGATGGCTTTCATGGTAACCGGAGGAGAAACTTCTATTCCTGCCGCAATGGGAGTACACGCTTTAGTCCGACGTGATGTTTTCTTCAGCGGTCTCATTTTTGGACTTGGTGCAGAATTTTTGGCCGGCTACGGATTCCAGCTTTGGGTAGAGTTTTTAATGCTAATTTGACTTCCTGCCCAGAACATGCCATACTGTATGCAGAAGTAATTAATATTACCTTTAATGTTAATTCAAAAAAACTTTTGCGGACATTTCCGCGATATGTTTCCAGGCATTTCCTGACAAAAAAGACAATTCCCCGCAGTTTAGCTTTCCATCAGATTTTATTAAAGAATTTGTTTTCTCATTGCCTTTTTGATAGACTTTTAGCGGGTTCATCAGATTTTTCTCCATTCAACATATCAACAGCATGTCTTCTTATTCTACCTCTTCAGTAAACACTCAAAATTATAAACCGTTCAGTCTGCAAGAGCTTGAACAGCGGGACCGTTTTGTACATCGCCACATTGGTCCATCGGAGAACGATATTTCAGAAATGCTGAAAAGCCTCGGTATGAACTCTCTGGATGAGCTGATTAACAGGACAGTTCCGGATTCAATCCGCATGTCTGGTGAACTTGACCTGCCCGGAAGTCGCTCCGAAACGGAAGTGCTCAATGAACTTCGCAGTATGGCAAACAGGAATCAGGTTGCAAAATCAATGATCGGCATGGGCTATCACAGTACAATCCTGCCCGGAGTTATACAGCGTAACCTGCTGGAAAATCCGGGATGGTACACGGCCTATACTCCATATCAGCCTGAAGTTTCTCAAGGTCGCCTGGAAGCCCTGCTGAATTTTCAGCAAATGATTATTGATCTCAGCGGAATGGATGTTGCGAATGCTTCGCTCCTGGATGAAGCTACAGCAGCAGCAGAAGCCATGACCTTCTGCAAGCGTGTATCCCGCAGTAAAAGTATGCGCTTTTTTGTAGCAGATGACTGTCATCCGCAAACAATAGATGTGCTGAAAACCAGGGCGGAACCGATGGGGTTTGAGTTGATCTTTGATAATATTCGGGAGCAGTTGGAGAATCCCGAAGCAGATTTATTTGGTGCCTTAATTCAATATCCGGGAACTTATGGTGACATTCATGATATTGAAAAACTGATCGAAAAATGGCACGAATTGGGAGCCATGGTAACCGTTGCATCGGATCCGCTGAGTCTTGTTTTGCTTAAGCCGCCCGGAGAATTAGGAGCAGATGTGGTCATAGGCAGTTCACAAAGATTTGGCGTTCCAATGGGATTTGGCGGGCCGCATGCGGCTTTCTTTGCAGCCCGGGATAAAAACATACGCAGCATTCCCGGACGACTTATAGGGGCCTCCATAGACCGCAGGGGAAAAACAGCTTTGCGCATGGCTTTGCAAACGAGGGAACAGCACATACGCCGTGAAAAAGCAACCAGCAACATTTGCACAGCGCAAGTTTTATTGGGTGTAATTGCCGGCTGCTATGCCGTATATCATGGTCCGGACGGCTTGAAAATAATTGCCCAGCGCATACAGAGGCTGACCAATATTCTCAAGGCAGGTATGAAGCAGCTGGGATTTTCTGCCGACAATATTTATTATTTTGATACCCTCACTTTTTCACTTGAAAAAAAGTGCGACAGCATTTACGAACGTGCCCTGGAGGAAGGGATAAATCTACGTAAAACGGATTCCGAACAATTGGGAATCAGTCTGGATGAAGAAACTACAAAAGAAGATATTGTCACACTTTGGCGGGTTTTTGCTGGTGATAAGAAGCTGCCCTCTATTGACGAACTGGATTCGCATTTTATGGATCTCAGCAACGATTCCGGAATCCCAAAAAACCTGCGTCGTACCTCAGAAATTTTAACACATCCTGTTTTTCATCAATACCATTCTGAAACTGCGATGTTACGTTATCTGCGTTATTTGCAGGATAAAGATATTGCCCTGGATCGAGCTATGATTCCGCTGGGTTCCTGCACAATGAAGCTCAATGCAACTTCAGAAATGACACCTATCAGCTGGCCTGAATTTGCGAATATTCACCCCTTTGCACCACCGCAGCAGACAGAGGGTTACCGGGATTTGATCGGTGAACTGGAAAATGCTCTCATACAAATTACCGGATTTGATGCAGTTTCAATGCAGCCGAATTCCGGTGCGCAAGGTGAATATGCCGGTTTGCTGACCATCCGCTCCTATCACAAATCACGAGGTGAAGAACAGCGTAATGTCTGCCTGATTCCCAGCTCTGCGCATGGTACAAATCCAGCGAGTGCAACATTGGCCAGCATGAAAATCATTATTGTAAAATGTGATCAGGATGGAAATATAGATCTGGAAAATTTGCGGATACTGGCAGAAAAACACGCAGAAAATCTTGCTGCCCTGATGATTACCTATCCCTCAACGCATGGTGTATTTGAAGACAGCCTGATACAGATCTGTGACATCATTCATGAAAATGGGGGCCAGGTTTATATGGATGGCGCAAACCTGAATGCTTTGATGGGAATTGCCCAACCCGGTAAATTGGGACCAGACGTTCTGCATATAAATTTGCACAAAACATTCTGTATTCCACACGGCGGAGGCGGTCCGGGGATGGGTCCGATTGGTTTGAAAGAGCATCTTGCTAAGTTTGCGCCGAATCACAGTGTTGTTCCGATAGAAGGCCTCCCCCTGGAAAACACGGCAGTTTCAGCTGCACCATGGGGTAGTCCAGGCATACTGCCAATTTCCCTGGTTTTTATCCAGCTTATGGGTGGAAGTGGTTTGAAAAAATCTTCACAGGTAGCAATTCTAAGTGCGAATTATTTGGCACAACGCTTAAAAGAATACTATCCGATTGTTTATACAGGAAAAAATGGGTTAATTGCACACGAGTGCATTATCGACGTTCGGCCTTTGAAAGAGGTTTCCGGAATTACTGAAGAAGACATTGCCAAACGTTTGATAGACTATGGTTTCCATGCACCAACCATGTCCTGGCCGGTTCCTGGAACATTGATGATTGAACCCACTGAAAGCGAGCCCAAAGCAGAAATTGATCGTTTTTGTGAAGCCATGATTTCGATCAGCAAAGAAACACAACGGGTTGAATCCGGAGCGTGGGACAAAATTGATAATCCTCTTAAAAATTCGCCGCATCCATCCGAAGATCTCACCGATCCTGAATGGTCTCATTCCTATTCTCAAGAAGCTGCTGTTTATCCACTGGCTTCTCTTCGCCGTCACAAATACTGGCCGCCTGTTGCACGTGTGGACAATGTACATGGTGATCGAAATGTGGTTTGTTCCTGCCCGCCCCTGGAAAGTTATGAGGAAGGAGAGTGAACAAAACCGAAGCCTTCGGAATAGTTCACAATCTCCCCTTTGAGGAGTACCGGCAACTACCCGGCCTTAATCAATCCACTCTCAAGCAGTGGCTTTCAACTGCTTCAAAACAGAATGACACATATAAAAATCTACAGGCAATGCAATTTGGGAGTGCAGGACATTGCCTGCTGCTGGAAGAGGAAAAGTTTGAAGAGCTTTATGTCCGTGCTCCAAATGGATTGCGTCAGCGAGGAAAACTTGGGAAAGAACGCTGGGCAGAATTTTCTGAACAGCACAGTAGAAAAACAGTGCTCAAGGCAAATGAGTGGGAGCGCTTACAAAACATCCGCAGGGTCTTTCAAATTCATCCGCAAATTAAAAAACTTTGGGCTTCAGGTAAAGCTGAAGTTTCATTGTTTTGGCAGGATCCGGAATTTTGTCTGGACTGCAAAGCACGGCTGGACTGGTTTGATCCTGATTCCGGAATAATTGTAGATCTTAAATTTACAAATAATGTTGGCAAAGCAGGTGTACAGAAACCAATTCAGGATTATTATGCAGTTCAGGCTGCCTGGTACAGTCGCGGAGTGTATCAATTGACCAAAAAAACTGCAGACTTTTTGTTCGTATTCATCGAAAAATATGCACCACACTCCATCCGTGTGGTTCCTGTATCTGCAGGAGATTTAAAACATGGACTGCAAAAAATAGAGAGTGCAGTAAAAAATATTTCAAACGCAAATAAATAATGAACAATCCACGGCCACTTGAGTCGGTCTCAGTTTTATTTATACACGAGGAGCAGATTTTTGCGGTTCAGCGACAATCGTACCTGCTAGCCTTTCCGGGATATCATGCTTTTCCTGGTGGTAAAATTGATAAAGATGAATCTTCAGTTGAGTTTGAAACAGAATTTCTCTGTGAACACGCTGCACGGCGTATGCGGGCCCTGCAGCGGGAAATTATAGAAGAACTGGGCTATGATCTTGAGGCTGGAATTTTGAACAGTGAGGTGTTGTCAGTTAGTGAACTTGCGGAGGCCCTGGCTCCACCGTTTGCCCCTGTTCGTTTCAGGACATGGTTTTATCGGGTTGACTTGCGGGAACGAATCAGTTTTAAAGTTGATTCAGGAGAATTTGCAGACAGTTTCTGGAGTTCTGCAAAGGATTTGCTGGAAACTTTTCGTACTGGAAAGATCTTGATGGTTCCGCCAACGCGTTGGGTTTTAGAAGGATTGGTGAAAAACCCGGAGGCTGCAGAATTTGGTGATTTGTCACAGGATTTTGCTGAAAAAGACAGAGTACCCTGTCTGGAAATGCTGGATGGAATTCCGATACTGGCAGTCAGATCTGCGACACTTCCGCCAGCTACCAGGACCAATGCTTTACTGCTGGGAGATGCAGATGCCGCAAAATTGCTGGTGGATCCCTCACCAAATTCAGAAGAAGAATACCGGTGTTTACTTAACACAATCGAGGACAAAATGCTGGATGCAGTTTTTCTCACGCATCATCATCCGGATCATCACCAATTTTCAAATAAACTCGCCCGTCATCTGCGTATTCCCATCATTCTCAGTCAAGACACTCAGCAGAGATTAACTCTCAAATATGGAGAAGACTATTTCGAGAATGTTGAGTTGCGATTTGCTACAGAAAACGAAGAAGTAACATGCTGGCATGGTTCATCTGTCCGGGTTTATGAAATACCCGGTCATGATGCCGGACATTTGGGTTTGGCTCCGGACTCACTGGCCTGGTTTCTCGTGGGAGACCTGATTCAGGGTATCGGCACAGTTGTCATTCCCTCACCTGAAGGGGACATGGCAACCTATTTTTCTACTCTCGAAAAAGTAATTGCGCTCAATCCGGAAGTAATTATTCCCTCTCACGGAATTCCGATGCGAAGTACTCACCGTCTGATTGAGACGCTCAAACATCGTCGCGAACGCGAATCACAAATACTAAAATTATCTAAATCCGGAAATTCCAAAGAGGAAATTCTGGAGCAGCTTTACGAAGGACTAGACCCACGGCTTCAACCGTTGGCGATGCAAAATATTGAATCACATTTGGAAAAGCTGAACAAAGAAGAATAAATAACATAATGAAATCAAATAAAAAAGCGATTCTCCGTATGCTGGAAAAGCAAGGAGATTCATTGTCCGTAAAACAAATCCGCGGTTCACTAGGACTGAAAAAAGCAGCGACCGCAAAACTGAAAGCAGAATTACTGAAACTGATAAAAGCCGGAAAAATTGCCAAGCATGGCACCCGTTACCAAAAATCTCAGGAAATAACTGAAAGAACTGGTTCAAAAGCAAAAATCTCAGGAAATAGAGAAAAAGTTAAAAATGAATTAGTCTGGAAACAGACACCTGAAAGGCGGCAAAGAAGGAGTTCAGGAAAAACAGAAACAGGCTATTTCACCCGCAATCCAAAGGGTTTCGGTTTTGTTGCAATTGGAGGAGGACGCCCTGACGTGTTTATCGGTGAGCACGAGCAGGGCTTTGCCATGGAGGGTGACCTGGTTGAAATTGAGGTCTTCCGTAAACGGGGTTTTCGCAGCAAACAAAAGGGTGAAATTATCAAAGTTCTTGAGCGTGCATCAAGAGAAATACTGGCACGTTTAAAAAGAACGAAGCGTGAAACCGTTGCAGTACCGTTACACCGTAATTCAGGGTTTCCGTTTCTCAGTATTGCTCCGAAAGATGATCTTCCGGAACTGGAATCCGGAACGTTGGTTGAAGTTGAATTACTGGAAGAAAAAAAACAAACCAAAAAAACATTTCCTGCTCCATGCGGGCGTGTCTTGCGTGCACTGGAAAATACGAGCGACCACGAACTGGGTTTTCAGCTGATTCTCAATGAAAACCTGATTCGTACCGAATATCCTGCAGAAGCTCTGGCACATGTAAATAATTTTTCACAGCAGGTTCGTTTTGATGCATCTTCCGGACGCAGGGATTTACGAGATTTGGATTTTGTGACAATTGATGGAAAATCCGCCCGTGATTTTGACGATGCAGTCTGCGTGATTCCTGACAAAGACTCTTCCGGAGGATTTCGTCTTTTTGTGGCAATTGCAGATGTGGCGCATTACGTTCAACCGGAAGATCCTGTGGACCAGGAAGCACTTCTGCGGGGAACAAGTGTCTATTTCCCAACGCATGCGGTTCCAATGCTTCCGGAAGGACTTTCCAACAATTTGTGCAGTTTGCGACCGCAAGTTAACCGGCTGACACTTACTTGTGAAATGCGGATTACTGCCGAAGGAGAAGTAGTCGGTTATTCGCTTTCAGAAAGCGTCATCCGTAGCCGTGCCCGTCTGATTTATGAGGACGTGGCCGACTTACTTGAAGGAAGAACTTCTTCCATTCGCGATCCGGAACTGCAGACGAACATCCGGAAAATGCACAAGCTGGCAAAGATTCTTGAACGCAAACGGATTCAGCGTGGAGCCGTGCAGTTTAGTTTTGCTGAAGAAGTCTTTGAGTTTGATGCAGATCAGCAAATGACCGGAGTAGGACGAATATATCAATCGAGTGCAATGAAGCTGATTGAACAATTTATGCTGGAAGCAAACGAAACGGTGGCCCGTCACTGTGTGAAAAACAAGATGCCGGCTCTTTACCGGGTGCACGAACGTCCGGACATGCGAAAATTGCAGAAACTGCAGCAAACGTTTTTTCGCTTTGGTGTAAAAACGCCTCTGGCAAAATTGGCAGATCCACGGCAGTTCAATGCAGTCATTGAGCAAATTCAGGAACTGCCGCATTTCGATCAGCTGCAGGTTCTTTTGCTGCGTACGATGGCTTTGGCAGTTTATCAGACAACCAACAAAGGCCATTTTGGACTTGCTGCGGAATATTATGCACACTTCACTTCGCCAATACGCAGATACCCGGACTTGGTGGTGCACCGTGCTATCAAGGATATGCTGCACCAGGATCAAGGTTTAAGGACTGGAAAAAGAACACTTCCACAGGTAAACAGTGAAATGGCAGAACAGTGTTCGCAGCAGGAACGGCGGGCAGAAAAAGCCGAGCGCCAGAGTATTGATTTGATGAAAGTGGATTTTCTGGCGCCTCATGCAGGACAAACTTTTCAGGCAGTAGTGATCTCTGTTGACAGCCAGGGTTTTCGGGTGAACCTTGAACCGCATGGTCTCGAATGGTTTTTGCCGCTGGATTCAATGCATGACGATTCTTATATTTTTGACGAGGTACGACTCAGTTTGCAGGGACGTCGCAAAAACCGAACACTACAGGCAGGACAGCGCCTGGAAATAAGACTGCTCCGTGCAGATCCAATTCACCGTATCCTGGAGTTTGATGTGGAACGCTGGCTTAGTAACAAATACTAAACAAAAAACACATTGAAATTTTTAAAAAATGGAAAACACAATCTCAAATAATCGTATCCGCAACTTAGCTATCATTGCCCATGTTGATCATGGAAAAACCACACTCGTTGATCAATTGTTTCGCCAAAGCGGACTCTTTCGTGAAAATCAGTCTGTAGACGAGCGTATCATGGACAGTATGGATTTGGAGCGTGAAAGGGGAATTACCATTGCTGCGAAAAACTGCTCAGTGACCTGGAATGAAACTAAAATCAATATCCTTGATACTCCGGGACACGTGGATTTTGGTGGAGAGGTGGAGCGTGCCTTGATGATGGTTGATGGTGTAATTCTGCTTGTTGATGCCTCAGAAGGTCCATTGCCACAAACCCGGTTTGTGTTGAAAAAAGCTCTTGAAGGTCAGAAAAAAGTGTTGGTGGTGGTCAATAAAATTGATCGTCAGGATGCACGTGTTGCTGAAGTTCTTGATGAAATATATGATTTGTTCATAGATCTTGATGCAAACGAGGAACAATTGGAATTCCCTGTCTTGTATGCAATCGGCAAGGATGGAATTGCCAAATATGAATTGGAAGATCAGTCTGCTGATCTGCATCCGTTATTTGACACAATTATTAAGGAACTGCCTGCTCCAAAACATACTCCGGAGGAACCTTTTCAGATGCTGGTTGCAGATCTGGATTACTCTGATTATCTGGGACAATTGGCAATAGGTCGTGTTGCAAATGGTACTGTAGCCAAAAACGAACAGTTGGTCTGTATTGGTGAAGGAGACAAGGAAAATGCCTTGCGCGCCAGCAAAGTCCAGGTTTATGAAGGCTTTACCATGCAGGAAGTGGAGAAGATTGAGCCGGGAGAAATAATGATCCTGGCAGGCATCGAAAATGTCCGGATTGGCGACACCATCTGCACCAAAGAACGGCCCAAAGCATTGAAACGGATTACTGTTGATGAGCCTACTATCTCCATGTTTTTCTACACCAACACCTCACCTTTTGCGGGTCAGGAGGGGAAACTGGTTCAGTCAAACAAAATTAAAGAACGGCTTCACAAAGAAACCCTCTCTAATGTTTCGCTGCAGTTTGAAGAAACAAAAGATGCAGAACGCTTTCTGGTCAAAGGCCGGGGTGAACTGCAAATGGCTATTCTCATTGAAACCATGAGGCGGGAAGGATTCGAACTTGCTGTCGGACGTCCTGAAGTGATTTACAAGGAAGAAAACGGAGAACGTCTGGAGCCGATCGAACATGTTTATGTGGATTGCGAAGAAGGTTTTCTGGGTGTTGTTTCAGAAAAATTATCACAGCGAAAAGGGAGAATGATCAACCTTGTCAATCATGGATCAGGCAGGGTACAAGTCCAGTTCAACATACCATCACGTGGATTAATCGGTTACCGCAACGAGTTTTTGACAGATACTCGGGGCACCGGAATTTTGAACTCTTATCTTTCCGGATATGAGCCGTTTCGCGGTGATTTCCCGATCCGCTTTACTGGATCAATTGTGGCCGATCGCCAGGGTAAAGGTGTACCGTATGCACTTTTCAATCTGGAACCCAGAGGTATTTTATTCATAATCGCAGGAGAACGCGTCTATGAGGGCATGATAATTGGTGAGCATAATCGTGATTCAGATCTGAATGTAAATCCCTGCAAAGAAAAGAAACTCACCAATCACCGCGCTTCAGGAAAAGACGAAAATGTTGTATTGACTCCAATTATTCCGATGACCCTGGAGCGGGCGATTGAATTCATACGTGAGGGTGAGATTGTGGAAGTTACACCGGGAAATATCCGTTTGCGCAAGGTACTGCTTTCTGCAACAGGCCGGCATATTGCACGACCGCCAAAACTCTGATTCCTGCCAGCATCAGAAATTAATCGGGAAAGAATTGAAACTATGATCCGCTGCACAGCCTTTAAGGGAGGATTGAAATCAAGCTTCCCAATTGTGGCAGGCTATCTTCCAGTGGGGTTTGCCTTTGGTGTTGCAGCAGAAAGCGTTCAAACCGGTACACTTGCAGCCGTTTTTACTTCACTTTTCATTTATGCGGGAGCCAGCCAGTTTGCGCTGGTTGGTCTACTCAAAGATGGAGTTCCCATACTTACTGCAGCGTTAATTACGCTTGGACTGAATATCAGGCATTTCCTCTATGGTCCAGGCTTATCAGGGCAAACCGAAGAGTTTTCCTTGAGAGAACGTCTGGTCGCGGCCTTTGGACTGACGGATGAGGTATTTGCAGTAGCATTTTCGAGAATCGGAATCATGCCCCATGAATCACGGTTCTGGTGGCTAATGGGTTTGGAGTTTGGAGCATATTCATGCTGGATTGGCGGTACTTTAGCCGGAAGCATCAGCGGAGATTTGTTGCTCAGTCATTTTTCTTTTTTAAGACCAGCTCTTTCATTTGCACTGCCCGCCCTTTTTTTAAGTTTACTGCTTCCCATGCTCAATAGCACTACGCGTCCGGCAGTAATGATTTCCTTGCTCCTGGCTGCAGCTTTCCATTGGAGCGGTCACTCAGAAATAGGAATAATTGCCGCAGCTTTAATTGGGCCCGGTATTGGAATCATCGGCAGGAATTTCCAATGAAGACGGATTTTATTTTAGCGGTTATACTGATTGCAGTTGGAACTTATCTCATTCGCGCAGTTCCGTTTGTACTCAGTTCAAAAAAGGAAACAGGAAAGCAAAACCGGCATCAAATCAATCTGTTTTTTAAGCTGATGGGTCCCTCAATGATTGCCGCATTGCTGATGGTTTCAGTAGGATCTCCCTTTGAAATAGAGGATAACTCCCAGTTGATAAACACTGCCCTGGGTTTTGTGGGAGTAGGAGTCAGTCACCGGTTGTGGAATAATTCCGGAATAAGTGTACTTGCGGGTGTCGTCTGTTTTACTACTGCACTCTTGTTTTTATAGCCGCTGAAATTTCCGAAATTTTGGGTGTTAGCAAAAAAGCTTATTCTTCCGTTTCCGGTAAATCAAAACTCAAACGTCCCAATTTTCCTGCCCTGAAATCCCGCAGCACCAGACTTTCTGCACGCGGATGATCGATTGCCCCACCGCTTTTAAGGCAACCCCTTTTTTCTGCGATTTTCTCCAGCAAATCTGCAGGAAGCAATTCCAGATTTTCCTCAGTCAACTGATAATGCTTCAGGAGCTGTTCCGGAGATTTGAGCATTAAAATACCTAGTAAATAATCACTCAACAGGGAAGTTCCAACTATTGAGTCCTTGATGGCACCCGTAATTGTCAGCCGCAAACCGGCTTCTCGATTTTCGATTTTTGGCCACAAAATACCCGGAGTATCAAGAAGTTCAACATCTTTGCCCAGTTTGATCCAGTCCTGGTGTTTTGTCACTCCCGGTGTCGGCCCTGTTTCGGCTGCCTTTCGTCTTGAAAGCCTGTTGATCAAGCTGGATTTCCCCACATTCGGAATTCCGGTTATTAATAGTTTCAGTGACGGAGGACGAATGCCGCGTTTACGGAAATTGGACCATTTTTCCTGCATCAATTTGCGTGAAAGCGGTAATATTTCTTGAAGATTCTGTTTGTTTAAAGCATCAACAAAGAGGGACGGCGTGTCCATTTTTTTAAAATATGCTTTCCATTTTCTGGTAGTATCCTCATCTGCCAGATTGGTTTTATTAAAAAGCAGGATTCGTTTTTTTTGCTGCAGCAATTCCTCAAAGTCATGATTTGCCGAAGAAACAGGAATCCTTGCATCACGCATTTCCAGCACCACATCAACACGCTTCAGCTGTTTTGCCAACTCTTTTTTGGCCTTGAGCATATGCCCCGGATACCAGTTTATGTCTGGAGTGTCCCAACCTTTCCCAAGTTGTTCCGGAGCTTCTATTTCTCTGTTTTTTAAGTACATATTTTTTTACCAGTAGTAGGTTGCCCTTATGACCTGCTCATCCGGCTCTGCCTCAGCTTGCTCTTTTTCTTCGGTTTCCTGTTCCTGCTGGCGTCGTTCACGTGATAGTTTCTCGCCTTGTTCAATTATGTCACGGATAACATCTTCTCCGGAAACTTGACCGTCATTGTCAGTGTAACCCAAATCTTCCACACAGAGTTGATCCTGTACAATTTGCTGCATTTCGTCAAAAAGCGTACCCATGCTCAAATCGAATTTCCAGTCCGGGTTTTCAAAAAATCTTTCTGCACTCAGCATGGCTAAAAATACAACCCGGTATTGGTCTATGCCTTTGTGTTCTGCAACAGCAACACGCAAATCGGACCATTGATCGCCTTCCAGCAAATCCGTTTTAGGTTCCCCGAATGCACCCTCATCCAGATCCACATAAGTATAGATGCCAAAATGGACAACATAAGCTTCAAGCTGCTCAACCAAATGCTTATATACTTCCCGGCCTTTTTTGGTCGGCTGATAAAAATTATCGTCACTGACAGTCAAGGTGCCTCGTTCCTCCATAAATTTCAACAGGGGCTCGAGGCCCTCATCGTCAGTTTCAGCAAGGGCAAGATTCAGGCGACAATGATCGTTTTCCTTCATTTCTTTTTCAACTTGAGAAAGTGCCTCTTTTGCTTCTCTGAGTTCATCTTTTTCAAAGCTTAGCTCCTGATCCTGTTCATCAGAGTGAAAGAAACCTTTTTTCAGTTCTGCAACTTCTTTTTCCAGCAGACTGACTGTTTCAGTCAAATTGTCTTTTTCAACTTCAAGCAGATCGTAGCGCATCAGCTGATCCAGCAGGAGCAGTGCGCCAAATTCTTGCTGCGATTCCATGCTCAATTGACTTAAAGGAGAAGATTTCATAATTTATTCTTAATACAAATTGATCCCAATTTTGTCATTTATTCTAATATGATATTGCTTTCTTAAAAAAAACCTGTTAGAAACTAAGTTATGAGTTAGAATGGTGTCTACTGTATCACATCCAGCAATTATTAGCATCAGGTTCCAGGGATGTGGGTTACTAATAAATAATTAAAGATCTGCTCCAATGCGGGTTATGAAACAGTTAGTCGAAAAGAGGTAATTGTGCAGGAGAACGACAGTAAGCAGTACCAGATCAATATCAGCGGTAATCGTTTCTCAATTTCCAGTCCGTATGGTGAAGAACACGTCCGTGAGGTGGAGAAGTTTCTGGGCCAGCAGATTCAGGAAGTTTCTGAACAAACAGAAGAATTTGGTCCTTCAAGCATAGCTTTGCTGGTTGCCTTGAATTTGGCTGATAAACTGCTGACGCTGCAAAAAAAAGTAACCAAGTTTGACGGCATTGAAGCTGATCTGCAAACATTATATTATCGACTGGACAAAGTATTAGCTGAAAAGAAAACTGATTAAGGAACCCCTGACAATAATTGGCTGTTAATCTCAAGCGGGAGTCTTGAGTTTAATGTCGTTAATCTTTTATGAGGCAGAATATAATTTAGTTTTTTAACGTTATTGATTTTTACTGCAGAGATAGTAAGCTTAGTACAGAGCATTGGAGTCTGCGGTGTTCGTGATGTAAAACTTTTGCTACCTGATATTAAAAAAAAGGAGTTCGTCCCTGGAAGGGGGTGTGCAGGCCAGCCGTAGAGCAGGAAGCCCGAACCTTTTACCACATTACTCCACCTTGTTTAACGAGGTAACAATTGCCATTTTACACACGGCATCGCGGGCTTCTTTTCATTTCATTTTTTCATACGGCATATTTTAAAATGCAGCCGTTTCACTTTCCACCGGACCAGTTAAAAAAAATATGCAGCCGCTGGTTTCGGAGTTTCTAGACACACTGCAGAGCAAAAAATATGCTCCAAACAGTATCCAGAGCCACCGCCTGGACCTGCACAGATTTTTGCGGTGGCTGGAAATAGATGAGGAGGAAAGCGACAGCCAAAAACTTCTCGTGAAGCTCCGCAAACTAAATCGGCAGGATATTGAAAGCTACCTCTCTTTTCTTAGTGAATCCTATAAGCCAAGAACCTTGGCTCGACACATTTCGTCCCTGAAACTTTTTCTCGATCACCTGGAACTTAGCGGATTGATAAAAACCAGTCCGGCACATCAAATACCTTTTCCTGCAGTTTTACCGGAGGCTCCTGAAATACTGTCACCGGAAGAAGTTGTCGCACTGCTCGAAGTGCCTTCACTTGAGCATTATCTGGGGTTGCGGGACAGGGCAATGTTGGAACTTCTGTATTCAAGCGGTTTGAAAGTGAAAGAACTGCTTGGACTGGATGTGGAGGATCTGTTTTTGGATTTGGAGTTTTTGAAGGTTCGTTCAAAACGCGAGCGCATGGTACCGATGACCTCAAAAGCTGTGGAGGTACTGCGGACATATCTGGAAAAGGCAAGAGAACAACGTCTGCTGAATCCGGAAGATAAATGTTTATTTCCGAGTCGAAACGGAATACGCATGAGCAGGGTTGGATTTTGGGCAATGATCAAAAAACACGCTCTTCGTGCAGGCATCACCAGTCGCATCAATCCAAGGATTCTGCGTCATTCATTTGCAGTACATCTACTGCAAAACGGTATTGACCTGTCAGATATTAAGGATTTGTTCGGCTACGTCAGTCTTGATGCAACCCTGCAGTACGCACATGTAAACCGGCCCGATTTTTTCGAGGTATATCATGAACTGCATCCGCGGGGACGAAAACATACAGAGCAATCTTCCATAACATAGTTTCTTTTTTCACTTAAAGCAGATGCTCCAGTCCATAAACGAGTTCGTTCAAATCCATCACTTTTTTGCAGGCCAGGCAGACTCCCGGCATAAAAGAGTCACGGTGGATAGAATCGTGACGTATGGTCAAGGTTTGGCTTTGGCCGCCAAAAATCACTTCCTGGTGTGCAACCAAACCGGGAAGCCGGACTGAGTGAACACGGATATTTTCGGCATTGGCCCCTCTTGCTCCGGAGATAATTTCTTTATCAGCAATCTTTTTTGGAACTGAACTTCGTGATTCAGCAAGTAAATTTGCTGTTTTGATTGCAGTTCCGGAAGGTGCGTCCACTTTACCGTCATGATGCAGTTCTATCACTTCAGCGTGCGGAAAATATTTGGCTGCATCCTGAGAATATTTCATCATCAGCACTGCGCCAATGGCAAAATTCGGAGCTATGATGCCGCCAAGTTTATGTTTTGTGCAAAGCGCCTGCAGTTCTGAAATTTCTTCCGGAAGCAGACCGCTGGTACCAATTACTGGTCGGGCTCCAGATTCGATGATGCAGACAGTGTTTTTCAATGCAGATGCGGCAGTAGTGAAGTCCACCACAACCTGGGCTTTTGATTGGTCAATTGATTCAGCAAAATTATCACCTAAATCCGTTTGAGCAACTAGTTCCAATTCAGGATCTTCACTGACAGCTTTAATGGATTCCTGCCCCATTCGGCCCATGGATCCATTGATTAATACACGTGTGAGACTCATGGTTGGTAAAGTTAGTTCTTGGATTATCTGCATCCGAAACAGTCTGAATTCTCAAAAGTCTAAACGATCTTTATGCCGTTTCAGCTAAAAGGTCAGAGTTCAATTTACATGGTCAGCGAAATAGCCGGAAAAGACAAGGCACGGAGTACTTATTAATGAAAAGTTATCAATTTTATCTAATCAATTCAAAAAAATCAGAGGAAGTGGTGAGCGGTTTAAAGCAGCTCACTTTGGGATGCGAAAATCGTGCGGACGCTTATGGATTTATCTGGATTGATGCTGAAAAAAATATTCAGCAAATTCAGTTGCTGTTCGGAGAAGTAGTTCTCGAATGGTTTCCCGGAAAAGGAGTCAAGTGCAGCCGGACAAACCGTGCTATAGAAGTGCCAGAGGGAATCGGCTTTCATAAAGGCGTACGCATCTTACATCCGCTTGAGGACACGGCCATAATTGAATCAGTTCTGAAAGAAGCCCGAAACGCTGATTATCCTCCGGAATGGTCAGACAAAATTCTGGAAAAGTTTTGATGCTGAGTGGCAGGAAAAACAAGTACAGACCTCGACGTCTTTTCCTGAAGGAGTTGCAGCCGGGGAAAGGAGGATCCACGTACGAATTTATTTCAGCCTACGCTGCTCAGAGCAGTTTGCAGGACTCAGAAGCCAAATCCGAAAGTTGCCACAAAAATACCGGCAAAAGCACTGACATCCGTCGAAGTTTTGGTTGCCTGCGCCAGAGTGGTAGTAGTTTCGGTACCGGACTTGAGTTTAACAGTTATTGTATCACTCAGTTTGCTTCCTCCCTGATACCAGTCTATTCCGTAGTATCCGCCCCAGTCATATGTCCATTCGTTTCCAATTCCATAATTCAACTGGGTAATGGAATAATCGATGTCATAGGTAGCCCCTGAATAAACCCAGTCAGGATAAGAAATTTTGTAACTAGCATATCCGAACGGAATATTGAATGAGTTTCCGATATAGTATCTGCCGGTTACTTCTGCAGTACTGAAATTAATATTTTGGGCTTTCGTTGAATAACCCGTTGATGAGTTATAGTCCGTATAGGAATAACTGTATTTCCCGGAACCGTAAGTCAATCCAAAAGTCCAGTCTTCACCGGGAAACTCCAGCACAAACGGAGTTGATGTTGCGTACATTAAATGAATTCCTGTTTTCATTCCTAATCTTAACGTCATGTCTTTTCTGTTGGAAGCAGAGTCGGCCGCAAAAACAAGGCCACCGCAAAAGAAAACTGACAAAACCAGCAAACTTAATATCTTTTTCATAAGTATCCTCAGGGTAAAGAGTTGTTAAATGCAAACAGCAGAATTACTGCTCACAAAAATTATCGAAAAGGGCTCATGCTGATCCGGTGCTATCTGTCCTTGTACAACACTCATCATCCTGCCGAAAAACTTGGGTTGCCGGACAAATCACTGAACCTTATGCAATCATTAAACCAATGATTTATTTTTCATTCTTGACCTGCATGAAAAATATGAAAAAAACAGAATTTTTCTCTTGTCAGAATAAAAGAACTGGAGTATATGTCATAAAGTTAAATTGAGATTATAATTTCTTATATTAACAGACGTGGGAAATTTTTACTGGGAAGGGACAGACAAGCAGGGTTCACTGCACGAAGGCGCACTGGAGTCGCATAGCCGGGAGGCAGCCAAAGAGCATCTACTGCTGGAAGGATATTACAGGGTTCGCTTTTGGAAAATTCAGCAGTCACATCTGCACAGGAGTTTAAACAATACTGAGATCACAGAATTTTTGCTGCAACTGCACCGCCTGCTCAAATCCGGAGTTGAATTGGATGATGCTTTAGGGTTTGCGGTACAGGAGCAAAAAGACCATGTTTTGAGTTTCCTGCTCTGCCGGATTCGGCAGGATTTGCGGGACGGACTTTCAATGAGCAGCGCTTTGCGGCACTACCAGGCATTTCCGCAGATTGTCGCAAAAATGATTGAGGTTGCGGAAAGTACCGGACGACTGACAGAGGTGCTGGGGATGCTGTTGGAATTTTACCAGTTTCAACAAAAAATGATTCTGGAGCAAAAACGGCTGCTCAATTATCCTCTGGTTGTATTCAGCATTTTCATAGTCCTGTCTCTGGGGGCAGTTATTTTCATGGTGCCGATGTTTAAGCGCATGTACGCAGGTCTCGGCGAGGACCTGTTTTGGTTGACTCGGGCTCTGGTAAAATTAAGTGATTCCCTGCGCTTTAATCCGGAAGCATGGATTTTAGGCACACTGTTTTCCGGAGCAATAATTGTTTTTGTTTACAGATTGTTTGGATGGTATTGGCTCTTGAATCTGATTCCCGGTGGAAAGCGTCTTCAGCAAAGCGTACAGATGCTGTTCTACAGTCGTAGTATGGAAATCATGCTTCTCACAGGTGTTCATTTGCAGGAGGCACTGGCTTTGGCGGAAGAGATGTTTCCGAAGCTGCTGCGAAAACGAATTGCTCCGGTACGGGAAGCAGTTGATTCCGGAAAGTCCCTGTGTGATGCTTATGCAATGGTTCCGGTTTTTTCGCCAATGTTTGTGAAAATGGTTGCTCTCGGAGAATCAAGTGGACACCTTCCTTCAAGTTTTGCGCGAATCGGCTCACACAATCAGGAAGCACTGAAAAAAATAATGGCCTGGGCCAGTACGCTGATTGAACCGCTGTTGATGATTTTGATCGCTTTGGGCGTGCTTGGCTTTCTCTTATCGATGTACCTTCCCCTGTTCAGAATGGCTGAGCGGTTTTAAATCAAACGGCAGCTCTTCTCCCGAATAATCCAGCGCCCTTTCCATCCAGTTTGGCGAGTCCGGATGATGTACTTGAAAATCCGGGATGTGACCGAGACCGATTTCCAGCAGACGCAGAATCAGTTTAGCAGTCAGGCCCCAAATATCAAAACCCTGATAATCAAAATGATGTGCCAGTACAGTTGCAATCGGTGTTTTGAATTCCTCGGTCCAGTGATTGTCGCCGTTCATGAAAAAGGTGAGGGGCACCTTGAAGACTGATTCAATTTCAGCTGTATTTAGAAGAGGCGAAAAATCTTCGGGAATGAGACCGACAAAGGGCGTGACCAGATAATAATGCAGTGAGAGAATCTGGTCCAGTGTGCCGATAATTTCTACGTTTTCCGGAGGCAGACCTATTTCTTCATGGGTTTCACGGAGTGCAGTTTCCAGTGAATTTGCATCCTGTGTGTCCTGCTTCCCTCCCGGAAAAGAAACCTGTCCTGCATGCGAGCGCAGTTGCTTAGAACGCTGAGTCAGCAGGACAAATAGTTCACCCTCAGATTCCAGCAAAGGTATAAGCACAGAGGCACGCTTTTCGATTTGTGTATTTTTAAGCGGCTGGTGTCCGGCAAGACCGTGTCTTATTTTATTTAGCATAGTGCCTGAAAAATAAAGATTATTAGCTATCAGTAATCAGTAATTGTCAATCAGTAATCAGTTTTCAGAGTACAAGCCAGATTTTTATACCGATTGCTGACAGCTAAAAACTGACGGCTATTTTTCTGAACCTGAACAGAGTGTTATTCTAAATATAAACAACTGGAGTGCTGACATAGTTTCACTGCTAACAACCAATCATGGAGCAAAAAAACGCGCTTTGTTCTCCCTCCAGTAGGCTTTGATAATTTTGTGAATTTGCCTGCTTGCTTCGTACGAAGTTTTGGCGAATGCCGGTGTGAACTGGATATTTTTTGGACGGGTGTGTCCCAGTAAATCCCGATTCAGGGCACTGTCAAGTACCTCACACTGCGGCCGTGTTTCCTCGACTTCCGATGCAACAGAACTGCATATGTTGAGCATTTCAGTTGAAGAGTAAGCCGGAAGCTGAAAATGACCATGTGCCTGCAAAATTGAACTGAAGGCATTGATCGCAGCCTGGTTGCTCAGCAGACAGCTGGTATCCGGATTCGTTTTGATAAAGGATTTGGCCATTTCCAGGTCTTCTTTGGATTGCTCCCAAGAAACCCGGGCACGCTGAATGCTTTGTTCAGACTCCTGTGCTTTCTGCATATTTGTTTTAAATACTAAACAGTTACGAGTTTTATCATGTCATCCCGAACGTACTGTGAGGGATCATATAAGGAAACCGCACATTTTCCGATCTCTCTCTTCGGTCGAGATGACACTCTGCAATCAATAATATCAGTATCATGCGAGAATTCATGACTCAAGAGAAACAAAGGTAAAATAGAATGATAAGTATTTTACTTTCCGGACCTTGCTAACGGACACTGTGTTCTTCAAGATAATGCTCTATTTTTAGAAATATATCCTCATCCAAAACAACGGCACCGTCGATTTCACGATTTTTCAGATAATCACAAACTTCACGGATAGTGATGATAGACCAGACTGGAACGCCGGTTATTTGTTCAAAATCCGCAATGGCATCACGTCCCAGAGAATTTTTTTCCATCCGGTCAAGTGCCACTAAAACCCCGGAAAACTTTACCCCGCAAAGCTCTCGAATCATGGCAACAGACTCGATTTTAGTCAGTCCATCAGTGATCACATCATCAACCATAACCACCGAATCCTTCGGCAACGGCAGCTGACCAACAAGTGATCCCTGGTCACCATGTGTCTTTTTCTCTTTTCGATTAAAGAAATATCCTATATTCTGGTTAAGACTGCTCGACAAAGCTGTGGCCGCAGAAACGCACAAAGGAATTCCTTTGTAAGCCGGACCGAAGATTAAACTGCAGTTTGGAGCATTTTCCTCAATTGCCGAAGCATAGTATCGACCCAGCTCTTCAATCAGGGGGCCGGTGTTGAATTTTGAGGAATTGAAAAAGTAAGGTGAGCTGCGCCCGCTTTTGAGCGTGAACTCCCCAAACTGCAGGGCTTCTGCACGTACAAGAAATTTGGCAAATTCTTTTTTGTAGCTTTGCATTCTAAACCGGAGATTATTTTAGATACTTTCGCAAAAAGTTCCAAAACCGTGTCATTTTTGAGTTATATTTTACAGCATAACAGTTAGTTTCATTCAACTCAATTCCGGAACATTATTTCTTCAACGAAATGGTTCGGAATTATCATTTTCAAACCAGTAACCAAACGATGTCAAAAGATAAGGAAAAAAGGCTGCAAAAAACAATTGATGCCCTGATGGTCTCTTACCGGGAACATCCGGAAATAGAACATATCGGCGTGGTTGCTTTGCCGACTAAGGAAAGTATTGTTAAACTGGTTGAAGATATTCAGGTACTGCTGTTTCCCGGTTTAATCCGGCAGGAGTCTTTTGATAATCTCAATTTACCTCATATTGTTGGACAGCAAACGGTCTCGATTTTCTACCGCCTCAAGGAATTCATAGAGCTGGTTCTTTGCTGGAAGGCTTCGCAGGAAGGAGAAAACTGTGAGGAACAGCCTGAATTTGGAGAACAGGTTGAAAACATTGCTTTCGAATTTCTGGAATACATTCCGGAACTGCGTGAAGTTCTCTCTGAGGATGTTGACGCAATTCTTCAAGGCGATCCTGCATCGGTCAGCAAGCGTGAGATCGTGCTGGCCTACCCTGGTCTTCAGGCAGTAAGTGTCTTTAGAATTGCGCATTTTTTGCACGAAAGGAGCGTGCCTTTGATTCCGAGAATCATGACTGAACACATTCATTCACAAACCGGAATTGATATTCATCCGGGTGTTTCAATTGGGAAAGGCCTGATGATTGATCACGGCACCGGTATCGTGATTGGGGAAACTGCAGTAATCAAGAATCAGATCCGGCTTTATCAGGGTGTTACTTTAGGAGCACTCAGTCCGCAGCATTCTCTGGCTAACCCGAATTTAAAGCGTCATCCAACTATCGAAAACAACGTGATCGTGTATTCCGGCGCAACAATTTTAGGAGATGTGGTGATTGGAGAAGGCTCAATTATTGGTGGAAATGTCTGGCTTACACACAGTATTCAGCCCAATAGTCGGGTATTTTTGAAGGATGTCGATTCCGCACTGGAAGTAAGAGTGAAGGCAAATTAGTGAAAAATATTAAAAAACAGATTGACTTAACTAAAAAATGAGTTAAAGTGCAATTATCTACAGAAAAACGATTTGTTTGAAATTTTCATGCAGAATTGGATTAGTTTGAAAATCAGGGCTGGGTTTCCGGGAAAAAATAATGAGTGAAATTGAAATTGATGAACAGCTGAAGACTAAAACGCGAAAGAAGCTGAAGCCGCCTCAAAGCTACAGAGTTCTGCTACATAATGATAATTATACCTCGATGGAATTTGTGGTGTATGTACTGGAAACAGTGTTTGGAAAAAGTTTAAGTGAGGCAACAAAGATCATGATTCATGTTCATGAAAACGGAATTGGAATTTGCGGTTCTTACACTCATGAGGTTGCAGAAACGAAAGTGGAAGCGGTACATGGGTTGGCGAAACAATATGAATATCCTCTACAGGCAACAATGGAAGAAAACTGAGTTGAGTTTATGTTTACTAAAGATTTAGAAATGTGCCTGATGGCAGCTCAAAGTGAAGCTATTGACCGGCGACATGAATATTTGTGTGTTGAACACATACTCTATGCTTTGCTGCACAATGATGCGGGACTTAATGTTATTCGAAGTTGTGGAGGAGACACAACCCTCATCAAGCAGGATTTGGAGGACTTCTTTTCTCAGCAGGAAGAATTTGATGGAAACAAGTTGCCGCGTCAGACACGTGCCGTTCAGCGTGTGCTGCACTTAGCAATCATGCATGTCAACAGTTCCGGAAAAGCTTCTGCCGATGTCGGGGATGTGCTGGTTGCAATTCACCGTGAATCTCAGTCCTATGCGTCTTATTTTTTACAGAAACAGGATATCACCCGTCTGGATTTGCTGAATTATATTTCACACGGCATTGCCAAAGTACCGGTGGAAGAAGAGGAGGGAGAAGGACCTGAATATGAAGGACTGGAAGACGAGGAGGAAGAAAATGAACAGACACGTCCCGAACAGAATCCACTGAACCTTTACACCCAAAACTTGACTCTGCAGGCAGCAGAAAACCGGATTGATCCTCTGATTGGACGCGAAAATGAGATCAACCGAACTCTCCGGATTTTGTGCAGACGTCGCAAAAACAACCCGATTTATGTGGGAGATCCTGGAGTTGGAAAAACCGCTGTTGCCGAAGGACTTGCCCTGCAGATTTTCAAAGGTGACATTCCGGAAATACTGGAAGGAACAGAAGTATTTGCTCTCGATATTGGCGCTTTACTGGCAGGAACCAAGTTTCGTGGAGATTTTGAACAACGTATAAAAGCTGTTCTGAAAGCACTTGAAAAGCGTCCGGGTTCGATTTTATTCATAGATGAAATTCACACAATTATTGGAGCAGGCGCAACCAGCGGGGGATCTATGGATGTTTCAAATCTGCTGAAACCTGCTTTGGCAAAAGGAGAAATCCGTTGTATCGGTTCCACGACTTATGAAGAATACAAAAAGATTTTTGAAAAGGACCGTGCGCTTGCACGCCGCTTCCAGAGGATTGACATCACAGAACCTACACTGGCAGAAACAATCAAGATTCTCAAAGGTTTGAAGTCACGATATGAAAAACATCATAAGTTGCGTTACACAGCCGGTTCCATAAAAACTGCTGCAGAGCTTGCTGAAAAATACATTAACGAGCGTTATTTGCCGGACAAGGCAATTGATGTGATTGATGAGGCCGGCTCGCTGGTGCGGTTGCGTCCTGGTACAAAACGCAAAACAGTTGCTGTACAGGATATAGAAAAGGTGGTTGCAGGAATGGCGCGTGTTCCTGTGGAACGGATGAATTCTACCGATAAGGATAAACTGCGGGAACTGAAAAAAGAATTGCAGATGCAGGTTTTTGGTCAGGATGAAGCAATAGCAACTTTAGTACAGGCCATCAAGCGCTCCCGTGCAGGACTACATCATCCGGATCATCCAATTGGCTCTTTTCTGTTCACCGGACCCACCGGTGTAGGAAAAACAGAACTGGCAAAGCAACTGGCCTTTATCATGGGAATTAATTTTGAACGCTTTGACATGAGTGAATACATGGAAAAGCATACCGTTTCCCGCCTGATCGGCGCGCCTCCCGGATATGTCGGGTTTGATCAGGGTGGTATGCTGACGGATGCAGTGCGCAAAAATCCGCATTGTGTGATCCTGCTGGATGAAATCGAAAAAGCGCATCCGGATATTTTCAATATTCTGCTGCAGGTTATGGATCATGCAACCCTGACTGACAACAATGGCCGTGAAGCGGATTTCCGCAATGTTGTGCTGGTTATGACTTCCAATGTGGGTGCCAAGGAAATGGGTTCGACCACCATTGGATTTGGCGGAAGTACCCCTAAAGGTCCTTCCAAAAAAGCTATTGAAAAAATGTTCAGTCCGGAATTCCGCAACCGTCTGGACAACATCATTACATTTTCAGGTCTTCCTGAAGAGGTTGTTTTGATGGTCGTAGAAAAAATGCTGGTGGAGTTGGAAGTCAAACTTCAGCAGAAAAAAGTAATTATCAATGTAACGGATGCAGCAAAAAGCTGGTTAGCCAAGACAGGTTATGATCCAATATTCGGTGCACGTCCGATGGGACGCACGATTCAGCGTGAAATTGAAACCGTACTTGCAGATGAGGTTTTGTTTGGAAAGCTGGAAAATGGAGGAGAGGTCAGCATTGGTCTGAAAAAAGACCAACTGAAGTTTAAGTATTCCTGATCAGGAAAAATGTCGTATTTTATTTTTGACGGAGTGCTTGAATGCGGCAGGCAATATGAACTAAAGGGTGAAGAAGCAGGGCATATTCTGAAATCACGTCGTCTGAGTGTTGGGGATTATTTTCTCATTCAGGATGAACAGGGCCTTCGTTTTGAAGTAGTTTTGCAAAACCTTTCCCGGAATTCTCTCAAGTTTGTTCCGGAAAAAACGGTTGCGGTTCCGCCTCAGTCACCTCTTCGGTTGGAAATTTTGCAGGCTTTGCCCAAAGAAAAAGCATTGGATTTTATTCTGCAAAAAACGACTGAACTTGGTGTTCATCGTTTGGATTTTTTTGGCGGCGCTCATTCTTCAAAAGTATTCCGTACTTCACAGGCTGAGCGTCAAATGGTACGCTGGAAGCGTATTGCCTTGGAGGCTTCCAAACAGTGCGGACGGCAATTCCCTCCCGAAATATATTGGCATTCGAATCTGGAGACAGCTTTGTCTGCACTTCCGGAATGTCCAAATTCATGGGTACTTTCCCCGGGATCGGCTGATTCTGTTTCCTGGAATAATAGCACCGGTGCAGACCGAGCAAAACCAAAGGAGCACCAGCGGGTGTTGGTTGGTCCGGAAGGAGGGTTTCATCCGGAAGAAATTGATTTGGCGCTCCGTTCCGGAATGCGTCCGGTGGATCTTGGCCCAAGGATTCTCAGAACGGAAACTGCCGCAGTGTCTGCTGTGGCGATTCTGCAGTTTTTGTGGGGAGACCTGTCACAAAATAAATAAATAGGGTTTGCTGAAAAAGTAATTTATTTGTCATCACTGACTTGTTCCGGGAACCAGATGCCCGCTAAGGTTGAGAATAAGATTTTCTGTAAGCCCCCTGGATTCCTGGTTTGCGTTGTGCTTCACCCGGAAAGACAAAAAAGAAACATCATCAACAAAAAATTGGAGTAAAGAAATGCATATAGTAGTATCAATAATCTTTGGGTTGGTCCTGGCTGGTTCTGTTTCGGCCAAAGAATCGATCCAGGGGCACTATGATGTAGTTGGGAATGTACCTGCTGCACATAGTCTTAAAAAAGTTGTTTATGAGGAGTTTATGAATTTCGGCTGCACTCACTGCAATAATCTTCACAAAGCCTCGAGAAACTTCCGCAAAATATTTGCAGACAAAGTAGAATTTATCGACATTCCGATTGTCTTCCGTGGACAGGATGATTCCCCTTTGCGTCTCTACTATGTGGCTAGAAAAATTGGCAAAGCTGATTTGATCAAGGATGAACTTTTCAAGGCAAGTTTCACGCATGGAGTAAATGTCTTTGATCCCGGAATTATAAATTATCTGGCACGTTCGCTTGGAATACACAAAGAGTTTCAAAAAGAAAAAGACCAAAAGTGGGTCAACCAGTTGATCAAGGACGGAGAACGAAAAGCAGCCCTTTATGGTGTGTCAGGTACACCAACAGTGGTCATTCAATATGCGCTGAAAATGGACATTGGACCATATGGAACAATGGCCGATTTTGTAAAAAAAGTTCCTGAAACAATTGCAGATTTGATGCAGTAATCAAAATGAACAAAGAAACCCGCCATGCTGTAAAAGGTGGCGGAGACATTTCTTCCGCACGGGATAAACTCTCCAACCTGCCGAACCTTCCCGGAGTTTATCTTTTCAAGGATGATCAGCAAAGCATCCTCTACATCGGCAAATCCAAATCCATCCGCAACCGCGTCCGTTCCTATTTTAACAACTCTGCCAAACACAATTTACGGATCCAACTCATGGTCTCCCGTATCCATGATTTTTCCCTGATTGTTACAGACACTGAAGCAGAAGCGCTGATTCTGGAAGAACAGTTGATCAAAAGACACCATCCCCGTTACAACGTGGCTCTCAAGGATGGAAAATCGTATCCGTACTGCAAACTGACTGTTGGAGAAATGTATCCGCGCCTTATGCTGGTACGTGAAAAAATTGATGCAAAA